>Ga0209577_10000388_pt1 | contig 44764 bp, 31 predicted proteins | sample GraSoiAngelo_109_FD_185874 | JGI IMG/M metagenome (GOLD analysis project Ga0209577, IMG submission 185874) | Grasslands soil microbial communities from the Angelo Coastal Reserve, California, USA - 14_0903_12_20cm (SPAdes) (version 2) | ecosystem: Environmental > Terrestrial > Soil > Grasslands... | reverse complement strand
GGCACCACCGCGTCGGGCGGCCTCGTCGCGGCGGGAACCGCTGCGGCGCCCGTGCTGTTCACCTCCCCCGACGCCGCACCGCTCAAGTACCCCGATTCGTGGAACGGCGTCGTGTTCGGGGACTCGGTGGCGGCGGGAAGCAAACTCGATTACGCGATCGTCGAGGTGGGCGGTGGATTCAACGCCACGTTCCCCTGGAACGGCGAAGTCGTGGTCCGGCCAAACGGCCTGGCTGCCCTGATCACGAACTCCACGATCCGGCGATCGGGCTACTGTGGCGTCCTGCGGGCCTGGATGCCTGCCCCGACGAATACGGACTACACCGACACCACGCTGCACAACAGCTTCGCGCAGAACGCAACGGGCGATCAGTGCGGTCCGTGACCGAGTGGTCGCGGCCCGACGGCGCTGATCGTGACCGAGGCGCGCCGCACCCATGGGCGTCGCACCCGGTCACCCGCCCGGTCATGCTGCTGGCATGTCTGGCGGGGTGCTTCCACGCGGCACCAGTGGCGCCGCCGCCGGTGGCAGTGATACCGTTCGATCCCTACGGGGGCGCGATCTACGTCCCCGCGATCGTCAACGACGACTCCGCCTGGTTGATGTTCGACACGGGCCTGTCCCATACCGGGCTCGATCGCGACTGGGCCAAGAGCGTCGGCGCGACGCCCGCCACCGACACGAGCACCACTGCGGTCGTTCGGTCCTTGCGGCTGGGCGACCTCCACCTCGACGGCTACCGGACGGCGCTGTATCCCCTCGGCGGCCTGAGCGAAGCGAGCGGGCGCCTGCAGCAGGGCCTCGTGGGGCACGACGTGCTCCACCGCTTCGCCGTGGAGATCGACTACCAGACCCGCCGGGTGCGGCTGCTCGATGCGACATCGTACCGCTACGCGGGCCCTGGTACGGCGGTTCCGTTCACGCCGGATGCGGACCTGCCGCTGCTGCGGGCCAGGATCAAGCCCCGGGGGCGGCGCGCCATTCCGGCCCGGTTGCTGCTCGATACCGGCGCCTCGGGCCTGTGCCTGATCCTCACCGCGCCCTTCGTGGAGCAGCACGGACTCGCCAGCGTGTCGCCGGCGATCGAGGCGCCGATCGGCACGGGCCTGGTGGGCGAGCTCCACGGCACGATCGTGCGGCTGCAGGAGCTCGAGCTCGGCCGCCTGCGGATCGCGTCACCCACCACCGGGTTGGGAGGCGAGAGCAAGGGGTTTCTCGGACGAACTGACATCGACGGTGTCATCGGCAACGCCGTGTTCGAGGGGTCCCGTCTGATCGTCGACTATGCCCGGCGCCGCGTGATCGTCGAGCCGCGCGTCGCCGGCGGCTCGCTGTGCGACTACGACATGAGCGGGCTGCGGCTCGTCGCGCGGGGGCCAGGGCTGCGCCGCGTCCTGGTGGACTACGTCGTGCCCCGCAGCCCGAGCGCGGACGTGGGCATCCGGGCCGGGGACGAGCTGTTGCTGATCGATGGGCGCGGCGTCGCCGAGGCGGACCTGAGCGACGTACGCAAGATCCTGCGCGTGGACGGCGCGATCCACCAGCTCCTGCTGCGGCGCGAGGCCGACACGATCCGCGTTGCGCTGCGGCTGCGACGGCTGTTGTGAGGCGAGGATGGTGGAGGTCGGTGGAGGTTGGTGGAGGTTGGGCGCTACGCTGTACGGCGTAGCGCCGGCACCCGCCACGCCGCCACCGCGACCGCCAGCGCCGTGGCCGCACCGCCCAGCGCCACAGCGGCGGGCGTCCCCAGCCGCTCCGCCAGGGTGCCCATCTGGAAGGCGCCGAGCGGCGCGAGTCCCACGAACACAAAGGCATAGAATCCCATCACGCGGCCGCGCAGCTCATCGGGCACGAGTGTCTGGATCGTGGCGTTTGTGAGCGCGTTGTTGACGATCATCGTCGCGCCCGTGAACGCGAGCAGCACCGCCGCCACGACGTAGCTGCGCGACAACGCGAACGCGACCAGCAGCAGCCCGAAGGAGCCGCCGGCCGCGATGAGTGTGGGACCCTTCCGAATGCGGCGGTCGAGCGACGCGACCGCGAGCGCGCCGGCGAGGGCCCCGACGCCGACCGACGTCATCAGCACGCCGTAGCCCGCGGCGCCGCGGTGCAGCACGTCGCGCGCGAACACGGGCATCATCACGAGATAGGGAAACCCGAAGATGCTGAACAGGGCCATGAGCGCGACCAGCGCCGAGACGCGCCGCTCGCCGCGAATGAACGCGACCGCCTCGGAGAGCCCCGCCCGGAGGGACCCGGTCCTCGGGTCGCGGGTGTAGGGCGGCAGCCGCATCGCCAGGAGCCCCGCGATGACCGCCAGGTAGCTGACGCCGTTCACGAAGAAGCACGCCCCCACACCCAGCGCTCCGATCAGCACGCCCGCGATCGCGGGACCGATCACGCGAGCGGCGTTGAAGGCCGACGAGTTGAGCGCGATCGCGTTCATCAGGTCTTCTTTGCCGACCAGGTCGACGATGAACGCCTGCCGGGCCGGGATGTCGAACGCATTGACGACGCCGAGAAAGGCGGCCAGAGCGGCCACGTGCCACGCGGCGACCGTTCCGCTCCACACGAGCAGCGCGAGCGCGAAGGCCGGGAGCATGGACAACGATTGTGTGAGGATGACGAGGCGGTGCTTGTTGGTGCGATCGACGAGCACGCCCGCGTAGAGCGTGAGCAGCAGCACGCCGAGCGAGCCCAGCGCGGAGACCAGGCCGACGTAGAAGGGCGAATTCGTCAGCTCGAGGACCAGCCACCCCTGCGCGATGTTCTGCATCCAGGTGCCGATGAGGGACACGCCCTGTCCGAGGAAGAAGAGCCGGAAGTTGCGGTGGGCGAGCGCCCCAAAGGCCCCGCGCGCGGGGTCGTCCATTGCGGGAAAGCTCGCCGCCTCCCGATATTTCGGGTAGGGAGCCGATGAAATACACGTCGTACACGCGTTACCTCCCCGAGCTGGCCGACACGCTCAATCTCCAGGCCCTGCTCGACCAGCTCGCCGATTTCCTTCTTCAGTCGGGCTTCGCCGGAGGCGCGTACTCGCACCCGTTCTGGGGCGAGTTCGGCGAGGACGAGTCGGACCGCTCGCTCGACGCGCTGCGGCAGGCGATCCTCCAGGCGCTGATGGACTCGGGCCAGCTCACGCCCGAGATGCTCAAGCTGCTGCGCGGCGAGTCCACCGGCGACGCCAACCGCGACGCCGATCTCGAGCGCCAGCTCTCCGAGCTGCTCGACAAGATCGTCCAGAAGCTGATCGACGAGGGATACCTGAACGTCACCGAAGCGCCGAAGGTCCCCTCGGGACAGCAGCCGCTGTTCGGCCCGGGCGGGATGGCCAAAGAAGCCGCCCAGCAGGTGCAGTTCAACCTCACCGAGAAGGGGATCGACTTCCTCGGCTACCGCACCCTGAAGCACCTGCTCGGCAGCATCGGCAAATCGAGCTTCGGGGCGCACGAAACCGAGCATCTCGCCACCGGCGTCGAGGCCGAAGCGGTCAGCAAGCCGTACGAGTACGGCGACACCCTCAACCTGGACGTCAACGCCACGCTCACGAACGCCTTGCAGCGCGAGGGGCTGGGCGTGCCGATCAACCTCGAGTACGACGATCTCATGGTGCACCAGGCCGAGTACCGCTCGTCGTCGGCCACGGTGCTGATGCTCGACTGCTCGCACTCGATGATCCTGTACGGCGAGGACCGCTTCACGCCGGCCAAGAAAGTCGCCCTGGCGCTCACTCATCTGATCCGCACCCAGTTCCCGGGCGACACGCTGCGCGTGGTGCTGTTCCACGACACGGCGGAGGAGATCCCGCTCGCCCAGCTGGCGCGCGCCCAGGTGGGGCCGTATCACACCAACACGGCCGAGGGGCTGAAGCTGTCGCGCCGCATGCTCATGTCGCAGCGTAAGGACATGCGCCAGATCATCATGATCACCGACGGCAAGCCGTCGGCGCTCACGCTCCCCGACGGGCGCATCTACGTCAACTCGATGGGTCTCGACCCCCAGATTCTCCAGGCGACGTATCGCGAAGTGGCGTTGTGCCGGCGCTCGGGCATTCTGATCAACACCTTCATGCTGGCCCGCGATCGCAGCCTGGTGGAGTTCGTGAAGAAGGTGAGCGCGATCTGTCGGGGGAAGGCGTACTTCACGAACACGATGACGCTCGGGCAGTTCATCCTGATGGATTTCATGCGGCGCAAGACGCGGCGGGTCAGCTAAACGACGGGTCTTGCGGGCGGCTGGCCTCGGTGCATCTCGAACCCCCTCAGATGCGTTGCCCGGGGCGCCCTCGGTCTGGTCGCGCATCCTCGAGGGGCCTGCGCGACCGCAGGTGAGCGAGCGCGCCGACGGTAGCGTGCGCGCAACACCCTCCTCTCCGATCAAGGCAGGACCAGCCTCGGCTCGGTTCCTGCGGCGTCGCACCGGCTGTCGACACCTTCAGGCCATGCTCCGGGCACATCGAGGCTCATGGCGTCTCGTGACCGTTCTGGCGCTCGCTCTCTGGGGATGTGATTCCCCCACGGCGAGCGGGCCGCGGCCAGGGCTCACCATTCGCACAGAGCGCGGCTGGACCGACACGGTCCTCGCCGCGCCGACGGCCGTTGCCGCCGAGGTGCGCGACCTCCGCGGGAACCCCGTGCACGGGGCGACCGTCACCTTCCGCTACGGGTCAGGGACGGAAGGCGTGTTCTACCTCAGTGCTGTCGCCACCCAGCAGCCGTCATGGCGCCTCGTCGATACCACCGACGCCTCGGGCCGGGGCGAAGCCCGTCTGTGGCATGGCGGGGCCGCAGGGGACGCGTGGCTGCGCGTTGAGGTCGCGTTGCGGACGGAACCGTCGACCATCGCCTTCACCGACTCAGTCGCGGTGCGCACGACGCCCGGCCAGCCCGCCAGGCTCATCATCACACCGAGCGACACGGCGTTGTACCAAGGCAATAGCGGCGTGTTCAGGGCGATAGTCACCGATCGTACAGGTAATCATCGGCCGGAGCGAGCGGAGGTCGAGGCCGGCACCCCGGGGATCGCCGTCAGCGGGTCAACCGTACAGGCCACAACCGGGCCGAGCCGCCAAGTCGTCCGGGCCCGGTTCAACACGCTCGTGGACTCGGTGTGGCTCAGCATCGTGCCAAAGGGGACGATCGTCGTGCGGTACATGGGGCTGACAGAACCGGACTACAGCTACGTCTTCGCCACGCTCCAGCTCGATGGATCCGAATACCGCCGAGTCTTACGTCGGGGCGGGCCGAGTTACTTCGGTTCAAACGACAAGTTCATGAGTCCGCAATGGGGACACACGGGCGATTACCTGCTGTTCTTCGACGGATCCTGGAACAAGGAGCTGTACCGCACAACTCTGGACGGGGTCGCGAGCCCCTTGTTTTCTGCGCGCGTGACCGAAGACGACACCTGGCAACAAGTGGCGTCCGACGGATCGTGGGTCTACTTCGACGGGGCCACTCCAGGCGCCTACCGCACCTCCATCTACCGGGCTCGGCTGGACGGATCCGAAGCGACACGTATCTCGCAGGGCCCCGAGAGGTTCTACCAGAACGATCTCTATCCTTCGCCGTCGCCGGACGGACGATACGTGGTATATGCCACGGATCGCGAAACTGGGGACATCTTCAACCTCCGGCTCCAGGTGCTGGAGGTCGAGACGGGAGTGATCCGCAGCCTTGGGGTAGCGGGAACGGGGCCACGGTGGTCACCCCGCGGCGATTGGATCGCCTTCAGCCAAGCCGACTCCCTCTACGTGGTCCGTCCAGACGGCACCGGACTCCGGCGCGTATCCGGTTATGGCTACGAACCGTGGGCGTCATGGTCGCCGGACGGGCGCTGGATCGTAGCTGAGCGGTTCGGCCCGTTTGTCGATGTGATCGAAGTCGAGACGGGGCTGACGTTGCCGCTGGGTTTCACAGGTTACCTCACCACGCCGGCCTGGCGTCCTTAGGACGAGCGGTCCTCTCTCGCCGCGCGAGGCCCATGTCCCGCCGACGCTTCGTGAAGTCCCTGCTGGGGAGTGTGGGGCTAGCAGGATTGGCCGGCCCCGCGGCCCTGCCGACGCCCAAAGAGCGGGGCGAGTCCGAGTGGCTCCCGTCCTACGCACGCGCCCAAAGCTACCGATCCAAGAAGCAGTCGAGCCACGACCCGACCGGCGGCAATCGGGATTACTGGTCCATCAAGAGCGGGGAGCAACGCGAGGTGTTCGTCGGCTCCGGGGCCGGTGTCATATCGCACATCTGGTTCACGATTGCCGCTCAAAGCTCGCTCCACCTGAAGGAGCTCGTGTTGCGGGCGTACTGGGACGGTTTGAGCAAGCCGAGCGTCGAGACGCCCATCGGTGATCTCTTCGGACTGAACCTCGGCGACTACGTCATCTACGCCAGTGCGTACCTGGCCTGCTCGCCCGGACAGTCGCTCAATTGTTATTTCGCGATGCCGTACCGGAAGGGTGCGCGGCTCACCGTGACCAACGAGGGAAGCCGGGACGTCGGCGCGTTCTATTCCAACATCGACTATCTGGAGCTGGAGAGCCTCCCGGCAGACGCCCTCTACTTCCACGCCCAGTACCGGCAGGCTGCGCCCAACTCCGCCCAGCACCTGCCCGAAGCCAAGAACGCGGACGGAGCCACCAATTACGTGTTCTGTGAGACGCGCGGTCGCGGCCACTTGTTGGGTGTGACGCTCGGCGTGGTGCAGAACGACGAGGGTTGGATGGGCGAGGGCGACGAGATGATCTTCGTCGACGACCCCTCCAAACCGGCCATTATCGGCACCGGCTCGGAGGACTACTTCCTGGGAAGTTGGGACTTCGGCGGGCGTCAGAACGCGCGAGCGTTCTCGCACGATCAATACGGCGCCCCGCTGATCCAGAGCCCCGAGCGCACCGGCGGTCGGTACTGCCTCTACCGCTTCCACGGCGACAACCCGGTGACGTTCACGCGCTACCTCAGGCACACCATCGAGCATGGCCATGCCAACGATCGGGCCGACAACTTCTACTCTTGCTGCTATTGGTATCAGGACCAGCCGTATACCGACTTCCCCGCGCTGCCCGCCGTAGCGGCGCGGATTCCGGTGGTACGGCCCCCGAGTTGACCTCCGCGTGACGCTCCTATCGACGGCCGGATTCGACCCGTAGAATGACAAGTTGACCTCGATCACGCGCGCAGCAGGTAGAACGCGCTACCGACGGAGGAGTGAGATGAAAGCCATCAAAGGGCCGGCCATTTTCCTGGCGCAGTTCGCCGGCGACGCGCCGCCGTTCAACAGCCTGGCGACCATCGCCGATTGGGCCGCCGGTCTGGGCTTCAAGGGCGTGCAGATTCCCACCTGGGACCGACGCCTGTTCGACCTCGCGAAGGCTGCCGAGAGCCAGACGTACTGCGACGAGGTGAAGGGCGCCCTGGCGGAGCGCGGCCTCCAGGTGACGGAGCTGTCGACCCATCTCCAGGGTCAGCTGGTCGCGGTGCATCCGGCATACGACACAGCGTTCGACGCATTCGCGGCCCCCGAGGTGCGCGGCAAGCCGGCGGCGCGGACCGCGTGGGCCGTCGAGCAGCTCAAGTTCGCGGCCCGCGCGTCGCGGCGGCTCGGCGTCACGGAGCATGCGACGTTCTCGGGCGCGCTGGCGTGGCCGTACTTCTATCCCTGGCCGCAGCGGCCGGCGGGCCTGATCGAGACGGCGTTCGACGAGCTGGCGCGACGCTGGCGCCCGATTCTCGATGCGTTCGACGAGCAGGGCGTCAACGCCTGCTTCGAAATCCATCCCGGCGAGGACCTGCACGACGGTGTGACGTTCGAGATGTTCCTGGAGCGCCTCGGCGGTCACCGGCGCTGCAACCTCCTGTACGACCCCAGCCATTTCGTGCTCCAGCAGCTCGACTATCTCGCCTACCTCGACCTCTATCACGAGCGCATCCGCATGTTTCACGTCAAGGATGCCGAGTTCAACCCGACCGGCCGCCAGGGTGTGTACGGCGGCTACCAGCCGTGGGCGGAGCGGGCGGGACGGTTCCGCTCGCTGGGCGACGGCCAGGTGAACTTCAAGGCCATTTTCTCGAAGCTGGCGCAGTACGATTATCCCGGCTGGGCGGTGCTCGAGTGGGAATGCTGCCTCAAGCACCCGGAGGACGGTGCCCGCGAAGGGGCGAAGTTCATCGCCGACCACATCATCCGCGTCACGGAGCACGCGTTCGACGATTTCGCCGGCGCCGGCACCGATGTCGCCGCCAATCGCCGCATGCTGGGCGTCGCCTGATGGTCGAGGCGACAGCCGACTCCGCCGCGACGCGCCCGCTCCGGCTCGGCATGGTCGGGGGCGGGCGCGGCGCATTCATCGGCGCCGTGCACCGCCTGTGCGCCCGGTTGGACGGGCAGTACGAGCTGGTCGCGGGCGCACTGTCGTCGGATGCCAAGCGGGCGAGGGACTCGGGCGCCGATCTGCGTCTCTCGCCGGACCGGGTGTACACGAGCTTTACCGCGATGGCGGCGGCCGAAGCGAAACGCTCCAACGGGATCGAGGTCGTCAGCATCGTGACGCCGAACGACAGCCACCATGCGATCGCCCGTGTCTTTCTCGACCACGGCATCGACGTGATCTGCGACAAGCCGATGACCACGACCGTCGAGGACGCACTCGATCTCGTGCGCCTGGTGCGGCGCACCGGACTCGTGTTCGGCGTCACGCACAACTACACGGGATACCCGATGGTGCGCCAGGCGCGCGAGATGGTGGCCGCGGGCGAGCTGGGTCCCATCCGCGTCGTCCAGGCGGAGTATGTCCAGGATTGGCTCACCACCAAGCTGGAAGAGACGGGGCACAAGCAGGCCGGCTGGCGTGTCGATCCGGCGCGCGCGGGCGCGGGGGGCAGTCTCGGCGACATCGGCACGCATGCGTACAACCTCGCGTGCTTCGTCACGGGGGCGTACCCTTGCGAGCTCGCCGCCGACTTGAGCCGGTTCGTTCCGGGGCGCAGGCTCGACGACAATGCGCACATCATGCTGCGCTTCGAGAACGGCGCGCGCGGTATGCTGTGGTCGAGTCAGGTGGCGCCGGGAAACGAAAACGGGTTGCGGCTCCGGGTGTACGGCGAGCGGGCCGGCCTGGAGTGGTCCCAGGAGCACCCAAATCAGCTGCGCCTTGCGGTAGTCGGACAGCCGCCGCAGGTCCTGTCGCGTGGCGGTCCCGCTCTCGGGCAGGCCGCCGCAGCCGCCACCCGCATTCCGGCGGGCCATCCGGAGGGGTATCTCGAGGGGTTCGCCAATCTCTATCGCGATCTCGCGGAGCAGATCCGGGCGCGGCGCGCCAAGCGTGCGCCGGACCCCGGGGCGCTGCTGGTGCCGACGGTGGAAGACGGCGCGCGCGGCGTGAAGTTCATCGCCGCCGCGGTGGACTCGAGCGCCAGGAACGGCGTCTGGGTCGACGCGCGCCTACGCTTGACATGACGTCGATCGGTGAGGCGGGTGCGTCGTCCTACGTCAGCGCCACGACTTCATAGTCCACGACCGACGGAATATCGAACTCGACGACCGTGTCCCGCTGAGCGAACCTCAGCGCTCGACCGGCGCGCAGGGCGCGCACGGCGGTGACGCGGCGTCCCGGCGCGACCGCGAAGCGTACGTGCTGCGCGCCGATCGGATAGAGCCGCCGGATGAAGGCGCGCGTCATGTTGGGATTCGTGTAGTTGAGGACGTGCAGCGCGTAGCCCGGCTCGGTTTCCCACGCGAACGTCTCCACGATGCCGTCGCCGGCGATGGTCACGGGCGGGGGCGCGTCGCCGAGCAGCCACCGCACGGTGTTCTGCAGCAGTTGGGCGAGGTCGGCACTGCCCGAGCGCCAGCAGCTGCGATCGACGTCGCCGGGAAAATAGGCGATGCGGGATTCGCCCTGCGCGCGCAGCACCGCCGCTGGCTCATTGGTGCGCGGCGTCCGCGGAAACACCATCTCCGGCGGAAACGCGGGATAGGACGGCACCACAGTGAGGGGCGCCATGTGGGTGCCGGCTGCCTGGATCGGCACCCGCTGCTCGGGTCCGGGCAGGAGCGCCGTCCCCTCGAATCCATCGGTGATCGCGTGGCGCTGCTCCAGGCGCATGTAGCTGTTCGCCACCGGGCCGATCGTCTCGCCCGCAACGGTCGCACCGAACAGGTCGGCGAGCGCCAAGTCGGGCCGCGCGTCGCCCCAGCCGGTGTAACGCGACGTCTCGAACGTCGCCAACAGCGAGCCGCCCGCGTCGACGTACTCCCGAATCCGCTGACAATGCCGGTCGTCCAGGTAGGCCGCGTTGGGAACGAGGAGCGCGCGATAGCGTCGCGCCGTCTCGGCCGCGAGCGCGTCCTCGTGCACGAAGTCGAACAGGAAACGCCCCTCCAGCAGCGCGTAATACAGACCCTGGAGATAGTCGGACGTCTGCACGCGCTCCGAGCCGCGCCAGCTGCCCGGGCCGTCGCCCGATCGATAGAACGCGATCGTGCGCTGCGGGTACAGCACGGCCACGTTGGCGATGGAGCGACGATTGCGGAAGTGCGGCTCGTGCTGCGCGAGCCAGCGGTAGAAGTCGCGGCCCACCGCGCGCCAGCGATTGTCCTCCGGTGCGCCGCCCAGCCAGTGGAACCACGGCACCATTCCACTCGCCGTCGTCTGGGCCATCCACAGGGTCGCTTCGGCCGCGGGCTTCGCCACGTGGCGCCACGTGATCCTGCTGTTCGAGTACGAGCCGGTGACGTTGGTGATGGTCCGGCCGTCCATCACCGCCTGCGCGACTCGCCCCTGCTGGGCGCAATCCCAGATCGGCGTGTCACCGGAGCGACCTTGATGATCGGCGTTGAACCACGCCGCCACCTCGCCCAAGCGCCGCACGTTCTTCACGGTGCGGATGCCGCCGCCGAGGTTGCCGACGTACACCGAGGTGCGCCCGCGCTCGGTCACCACTCCCTGCCACTGCCGCCACACCTCGAGCACCCGGTCCATGTAGACGGCGTAATACTTGCGGTAGAGCGGGCTTGTGGCGTTCGTGTCGGCCGGGGGCACGCCACCCACGCGCTCGTGGAACACCCTCTGACAGTTCTCGCAGTAGCAGACCCCCAACGCCCCGGTGCTCGGCCAGCCGTTCGTGAAGAAGCCGGCGACCGGATACCGCTGGTTGATCTCCCGGTAGATCGCGGGCATCTGTTCGGAGAAGTAGGGACCGAACATGCACGTCCGGAACAGCCAGGTGGACTCGTCGTGCCGCCGGGGCGAGCCATCCTGGTTGCGCTCGAACCACTCGGGGTGCCCTTGCAGCGCGTCTTCGTAAGCGTAGTTGCAGTCCATGCGGGCGACGACCCGCATGTGACGCGCCGTGGCGGCGCTGACCAGCTCGCCGAGCACGTCACGCGATCCCAGAAACTCGCTCTTGTGATGGTAGGGAATGTCCGTCGGATAGAACGCGACGATGCCGCCGCCGTTCAATAGGAGCGCGTCGAGGTCGAGGGAGGCCCAGTAGTCGATCCAGGGGCCGACGTCGAGCGTGAGCGGGTCGCGCTCGTTCAAGTTGAGCTGGCCGCAGCGGCGCATCGTCGCGTACCAGGGCTTGTCCCCAGCAGTCACCGGCTCCAAGGCGTGGCCGGGCAGAAACACGGCCGCAGGGCGTGGCCGCGCCAGCCCAACCAGCGAAACCGTCGAACCCGCGAGAAACTGCCGACGCGTCATGGGCATGGTCGGAAGAAATATACTGATGGCCGGCGCCCGGTTAGATTCGCCTGCGTGAGCGAGCTCGCCATTCCTCGGCGCAAGCGCAGCTGGCCCTTGCTGGCGCTGGGCGTATGCGCCTTCGTCCCGGGTCTCGGCATCTTCTTCGGCGCCGGCGCCGTCACCTGGGGCCTCGTCTCCGATCGGCCGCGGGCCAAGTGGGGCGTGATTCTCGGAGGAGCGGGGGCGCTCCTCAATCTGATGGGCGGCGCCGTGCTGATCCGGCGGTTCGAACATACGCCCGTCGTCGAGCAATCGCGCATCGAGATGACGCGGCGGGACCTCGGGGCGGTGGTGCGGGAGCTGGAGCGCTACCGCGGCCGATCGGGCAGATACCCCGCCACCTTACAGCAGCTCGTGGGCCAGCCCATTCCCGTTCGGCTGCTCAACATCTACGACCAGACGGCGGGCGTCTTCGTGTTCCCTCGCGTCTACGAGTATCATCTCGCGGCGGACGGGTCGAGCTACGATCTCTTCGCGCTCGGGCCCGACGGCAAGCCGGGCACTCCCGACGACGTGCGGCCGGCGATTCCCGACTCTCTGTTGGAAGGCACCGGGTACCGTCCGGTGCATTGAGGTCATCCAGCGGCCTCGGTCTGCCGCACCGCCTCGCGCAGCAGCGCGTGCCCGTGGGCCAGCCAGTCGCTGCGGCGGCGCACGCACTTGCAGGCAAGACGCAGCAGCACGGCCGCTCGGTACCACGCGACCGCGCACCCGTTCAGCAAACCCGCCGTCCGCGCGACGAACGTCTCCTCCGCCAGCCTGGCTTCCGACGCCAGTCCCTCGTCCTTCAGCCCGATACGCCAGATCGTGGCGAGGAAGGTGCCGGCGTCGAGCTCCTGCGGCCCCTGCCCGAAGCGCTGCCAGTCGATGACGCCGGGCCCGTCGCCCAGGTCGACGACGTGACGGGCGTACAGCGTGCCGTGGACCAGGCTCGGGGTGGACTCCACCGCTCGGGCGCGCGTCGGCCGCGGCGGCAGCGCCGCGGCGACGAATCGCAGGGCGGGGTCGGCCGGCCGCAGGTCGGCCGCCCAGGCGCGCGCCCGTTCCCACAGGCCCTCGACCACACCGCCGAGCCCGGCTCGCCGCCGCTGCCGTCGGCGCGGCGCTGTGAGCGCCAACATGCCGGTCACGACGGTCGCGGCGCCCCCCAGCGCCGGATCGGCTCTGCTCATGTCGGTCGCCCACCGGCGCGCCCGGCCGAGGAATGCGGGCGCCCCGAGCGTCGGGCCGAGTGTCACTTGCAGCCCGGCGGCCCGCTGCACCCACAGCGCGGCCAGCTCACCGGCGCGCTTGCCCTCGCCGCGCTTGACCAGCTCGTTTGCCGTCGGTCCGTCCAGCCACCCGATGACCAGCACCCGCAGGCCGCGCTCCCACGCGAGCAGCGGCGGCACACGTACGCCCGAGGGGCCGGCGATCCCCGCCGTGTGGAGTGCGCCGTACAGCGCGGCTTCCGACGCCGGGTCGGACGCGTATGCCTTGACCGCGAGCCGGCGACTCCCGACATGCGCCTCGAACGTCGCCCGCTCGCCCGGCGTGTAGCCCCGCAGCACGAGCTCGACAGGATCGTCGGCGAGCCCCAGGACCGGTATCGCGCGAGCGAGTCCCACTGCGCGAATCGCCGCCAGCCCCGGGAGCGCGGGGTCCTCGGGAATCTCGGTTCGCGCTCTCACCCGGCGGCTCCCGTCTGGCGCACGGCCTCGCTCAGGAGTGCGTGGGCGTCGACCAGCTCGGCGCCGCCGCGACGCCCGTACTTGTCGGCCAGACGCAGCAGCATGGCGGCTCGGTACCAGGCCACGGCCTGCGCGTTCAACAGGCCCGCGGTCCCGGCGAGGAAGGCTTCCTCGGTCCGAGCCGCCTCGGGCTCAAGGCGCGCGTCCTTCCGACCGATGCGCCAGACCGTGGCGAGGAACGTGCCCGCGTCGAACTCGACCGGTCCCTGGCCGAACTGCTGCCAGTCGATGACGCCGGGCCCATCGCCCAGGTCGATGACGTGGCGGGCGTAGAGCGTGCCGTGCACCAGGCCCGGGGCGGATTCCTTCGCTCGCGTCCGCGTCGGTGCGGGCGGCAGTGCGGCCGCTGCGAATCGCATCGCCGGATCGGATGCGCGCAGGCCGGCCACCCATCCGCGACCCCGTTCCCGCACGGCGTCGACCAGCGCGCCCAGCCCGCTCTGGACCGGCCGCAACCGGGGCTTCGGCTCCGTGAGCGCCAACAGGCCTGCGACGACGCCCGCCGCGGCGCCGAGCACGGGGTCGGCCGCACGCAGGTTGGCCGCGCACTTCCGCATCCGAACGAGAATGTCCGCGGCGCCGCGCGGGGGGCCCAGGGTGACCGGCAGCGCGGCGATGCGCCGGACCCAGGACGCGGCCAGCTCACCGGCGCGCCGCCCTTCTCCTCGCTTCACCAACTCGCTGGCCGTCGGTCCTTCCAGCCAGCCGATGACCATCACGTGCAGAGACCGCTCGAATGCGAGCAGCGGCGGCACGCGGGGCCCGGAATCGCCCGCGAGCCCGGCGCCGTGAAACGCCCCGTACAGCTCGGCTTCCGGAATCGCATCCGATGCGTACGCCTTGACCGCGAAGCGCCGGTCTCCGGCGCGGGCTTCGAAGGTAGCGCGGGCGGCCGGCTTGTAGGATCGCAGAATCAGTTCGATGGGATCATCCGGGAGACCCAGGCTCGGTATCGCCCGTGCGAGGCCCACCGCGCGAATCACCCCGAGGGCGGGGAGTGAAGGGTCGTTGGGAAACGGCGTGCTCGCGGTCACGAGCGGGCGTAGGGCATGGGTCGGGGCGCCGAGAGGAGCGGGACGCTGCTCGCTGAGACAAGGAGCGTGCCAGCATGCAACGCCCGCTGCGGCACGGGATGTAGGGGAAACGGAGGAGCGGGAGTCGCTCCCCTGGTGCGCCATGGCGACAGGGTGCGGGTTAGCGCCTCACCCCGTCGTGTACCAGGCGCGACAGGTCCGCGACCAGGTTGTGGGCGACGCTGTCCTCTTTGATGCCGCCGGTGAGCACGACCAGAACGTAGCCTCCCCCATCGGGGGGAAAGACGACGGCGGCGTCGTGGTACACGACCTCGCCGACCCATCCCGTCTTGTGAGCCACGCGGGTACCCGGCGGCAGGCCCACGGGGATCCCTTCGTTGAACTCCTGGCGACCGAGGATGGCCAGCATGGAGTCGCACGCGGCGCCGCTCGCGGCGCGGCGGGTGGCGATCGCTTGGAGCAGGACGCCCAGGTCCCGCGCGGTCGTGGTGTTGTTGAGCCCGGCCCGGTAGGCCGCGCCGTCCTCTACGCCACGCAGCACCTGTATCGACCACGCGCCGAGCGAGCGCGCCGACGCTTGCGCACGTGCCGCGCCCACGCGCTCGATCAGGATGTTCGTGGCCAGGTTGCTGGAGCGGGTGATCATCCGCTCGAGCAGATCGCGCACCGCGCGATTCCGGCCCACGAGGGCGTACAGGGTCGAATCCGAATCGTCTTCCTTGCCGACCACGAACGCTCCCTCCACCAGGGAAGGAAAGGCGGTGTGTACGGTGAGCGAGTCATCGAGCCCCAGCAGCCCGGTGTCCGCATCCCGGAAGATCTGGATCATCACCGGCAGCTTCATGGTGCTGGCGGCGTGGAATCGCAGATTCGCGCCGATCAGGATCGAGTCGGCGCGGGCGAGGGACCGATAATAGAGGCCGACGGCACGGGCGGGGGCACGGGCGATGCGCGCCTCGAGCGCTGCACGCAACCCGATCGCCTGCTGAGCGGCCGCCGCCGCCGGGGTTCCGGCGAGGAGCAGCGCGACCAGGCGTAAGCATTTCATGGCGCTCAATATACGCTTGATTAGATTTGTTTCGTGAGCGAGTTCGTGTTCGGCACGCACAACGCTGCGTTCGTGCAGGTGATGTACGAGCAGTACCTGCGGGAGCCTTCCTCGGTCGGCGAGGAGTGGCGGAAGCTGTTCGATAACGGGAGGCTGGCCGAGCTGCCTGTTATCCCAACGGATCGGGCCGAGGTGCTTCGCGAAGAGGGACGGGGGACGGGGGACGGGCCGATCGCGGCGCCGGCCACCCGTCCCCCGTCTCCCGTCCCCCCTCCCCAGGCACTGACCCTCATCACGGGGCCTGCGGCCCGCCTCGCCCAGAACATGGCCGACTCGCTCTCGGTGCCGACCGCTACGTCGTTCCGCGACGTCACGGTCGACGTGCTCGACGCGCGTCGCAAAGATCTGAACGCGCAGCTCGCGGCCACCGGCAGGAAGATCTCCTACACGCACCTCGTCGGGTTCGCCATCGTGCGCGCGGCACGCGAGTACCCGGTGATGACCCATGCCTTCCAGGAGGTGGAGGGTAAGCCTCACCGGCTCGACCCGCACGGCGTCAACCTCGGTCTCGCGGTGGACGTAGAGAAGAAGGACGGCAGCCGCTCCCTCGTCGTTCCGGTCATCAAGCACGCCGAGGCCATGGACTTCGCGGCGTTTCACGCGACGTACGAGACGCTGGTCGAGAAGGCGCGCGCCAACCGGCTCCTCCCGGACGACTTCGCGGGCGCGACGATCACGCTCACCAATCCCGGTACGCTCGGCACGGTGGCTTCGGTGCCGCGCCTCTTGAAGGGGCAGGGCTCGATCATCGCCACGGGAGCGATCCGTCAGGTCGGGTCCGGCAAGATCATGACGCTCACCTCGACGTACGACCACCGCATCATCCAGGGCGCGGAGTCGGGCATGTTTCTCCGCAGACTGGACGCCCTGCTCCAGGGAGAGGAGCGGTTCTACGAGAGTGTAGCGGAGTCTCTGGGGATAACGGGACTCGGGGCTCGGGACTCGGGCCTCGGAACGGCGGTGGCGCGGGCACTCCCGAGCCCCGAGCCCCGAGCCCCGAGTCCCGACGAGTCGAAGCACGTCGCCGCGGCCATGGCCCTCGTGAAGGCGTTCCGCAACTTCGGCCACATGGCGGCGCGTCTCGACCCGCTCGGCTCCGAGGCGCCGGGCGATCCGGCGCTCGATCCCGGGCCCCTGGGACTCACGCCCGAGGCCATGGCCCGCATCCCCGCCGAGCTGCTGCGGATCTACGTGCCCGGCCGGACCCTGGCCGACGCGTATCCCCGGCTGCAGGAGACGTACTGCGGCACCATGTCGTACGAAGTCGAGCACATCGGCAGCCACCAGGAGCGCGTGTGGCTGCGGCAGGTGATCGAGTCGGGCGAGCACCGCCACCCGCTCGGCGCGGACGAGAAGCGGAAGCTCTTGTCCCGCCTCACGGCGGTGGAGACGCTCGAGCGCTTTCTGCACAAGGCCTATCTCGGCCAGAAGCGCTTCTCGATCGAGGGGCTGGACGCCCTGGTCCCGATACTCGACCAGACGGTCGAGCTCGCCGGCGCGAGCGGGGCGCGTCGCGTGGTGCTCGGCATGGCGCACCGCGGCCGCCTGAACGTGCTCGCCCACATCGTGGGGCTGCCGTACGAGACGATCTTCGCCGAGTTCGAGGGCGGGCGGCACGTGGAGGAAACGCTCACCCCCGAAGGCGGCACGGGCGACGTGAAGTACCACCACGGCGCCGACGGCGTGTACCAGACCGCTGCGGGCAAGCCGGTCAACATCTCGCTCAGCCCGAACCCGAGCCACCTCGAAGCGGTGAACCCGGTCGTCGAGGGACGGGCGCGCGCCAATCAGACGAACCGCCGCGGCAAGGACGCGATCCACGACGGGAGCGTCGCCCTTCCCGTGCTGATTCACGGCGACGCGTCCTTCGCCGCGCAGGGCGTCGTGGCGGAGACGTTCAACCTGGCGCGGCTCAAGGGCTACACCACGGGCGGCACCATTCACCTGATCGCCAATAACCAGCTGGGGTTCACGACCGACCCGAAGGAAGGACGCTCCACCGACTACTCGAGCGACCTCGCGAAGGGATTCGACGCGCCCATCATTCACGTCAACGCCGACGACCCCGAGGCGTGTCTCGCCGCCGCGCGGCTCGCGATGATGTACCGCGACAAGTTTCACGGCGACGTGGTGATCGACGTGGTCGGCTACCGGCGGCATGGTCACAACGAGGGCGACGAGCCCGCGTACACCCAACCGCTGATGTACGAGCGGATCAAGCAGACGCCCACCGTGCGGCAACGCTATGCCGACCAGCTGGCGCGGGAGGGCGTGGTGGACGCGGCTGCCGCCGCCGCCGAAGCCGAGCAGACCTACCAGCGGCTCGCCGATGTCCAGCAGTCGCTCAAGACGAACCTGCGCGAGGCGGGGGCGGGCGAAGAGCCGCAACGCATCTCGGGAGCACAAGGCCGCCCCACCGCCGAGCCCGAGACGGCCGCCTCGACGTCGCTGCTCACGACGCTCAACGAGCAGCTGCTCCAAGTCCCCGACGGGTTCACCGTCATCCCGAAGCTCAAGAAGCAGCTCGAGCGGCGGCGCGCGGCCCTCACCGGCGGCGAGATCGACTGGGCGCACGCCGAGGCCCTGGCGTTCGCGTCGCTCGTGGTCGAGGGCACGCCGATCCGCCTGACCGGGCAGGACACGGAGCGAGGCACGTTCAGCCAGCGGCACCTGGTGCTGCACGACGCGACGGACGGGCGCCGCTACGCGCCGATTCAGAGTCTTCCGGGCGCCCGCGCCCCGTTCGAGCTGCACAACAGCCCGCTCTCCGAGTTCGCGTGCCTGGGGTTCGAGTACGGGTACGCCGCCGCGGCGCCCGATGCGCTGGTGCTGTGGGAGGCGCAGTACGGCGACTTCACCAACGGCGGTGAGGTGATCATCGATCAGTTCCTCATCGCCGGTCTCGCCAAGTGGGGCCAGACATCCCGGCTCACGCTGCTCTTGCCGCACGGCTACGAGGGCCAGGGCCCCGAGCACTCGAGCGCGCGGATCGAGCGCTTCCTCGCGCTCGGCGCCGAGGGGAACCTGCGCATCGCGAATTGCACCACGCCGGCGCAGTATTTCCACCTGCTGCGGCGCCAGGGACGCCACGCAGAGCTGCGGCCGCTGGTCCTGTTCACGCCGAAGAGCCTGCTGCGCCTTCCCCAGGCGACGGCCCGGCTCGAGGAGCTGACCACCGGGACCTTCCGGCCGGTGCTGGACGACCCCGCAGGCGCCGCGCGCCGCGACGCGACGCGGCTGGTGCTGTGCAGCGGCAAGGTCTACTACGACCTCCTGGTGTCGCCCTTGCGCGCGTCGGCAGCCCACGTGGCGATCGGCCGGGTGGAGCTCTTGTACCCCTTCCCGACGCCGGAGCTCACGGAGCTGATCGGTCGCTATCCGAAGATCACGGAGATCGTCTGGGTGCAGGAGGAGCCCCGCAACATGGGGCCGCAGAAATTCATGCTGCCGCAGCTGCGCGAGCTGGTCGAGCAGGGCGTGACGGTGCGCGACATCGGGCGGCCGGAGCGTTCCAGCCCGGCCGAGGGCTACCCCGCGGCGCACCAGGCGGAGCAGGCGCGGATCGTGGGGGCGGCGTTCAGCCCGCTCCCTCGCTAACTTTTCCCTCCATGGCTACAGCCTCGACGCTCCGGGCCCGGCAGGCACGAGAATCCGTCGTCATCCGCTTCGCGGGAGACTCGGGCGACGGCATGCAGGTGACCGGGTCGCGCTTCACCGTGGAAACGGCGCTCGCCGGCAACGACCTCACGACCTTCCCCGATTTCCCCGCCGAGATCCGCGCTCCCGCCGGGACCACGTTCGGCGTCTCGGCGTTCCAGATCCAGTTCGGGGCACGCGACGTGATGACGCCGGGCGACGCGGTGGACGTGCTCGTGGCCATGAACCCGGCCGCCCTCAAGGTCGATGTGAAGGACCTGCGCCGCGGCGGGACCGTCCTCGTCGATACGGGCGCCTTCACCGAGCGCAACCTCACCAAGGCGGGCTTCCCCGCCAACCCGCTCGAGGACGGCTCGCTCGCCGCCTACCAGGTCCTGACGTTCGACATCACGCGGCTCACCACGGAAGCGGTCAAGCCGTTCGGCCTCTCGAGCCGGGAGGCCCACCGCTGCCGCAACATGTGGGCGCTCGGCCTGATGCTCTGGATGTACGGCCGCGACCGGCAGGCGACGATCGAGTGGCTGCGCCGCAAGTTCGCCGACCGGCCCGAGCTCGCCCAGGCCAACGTCGCGGCCGTGAACGCCGGCCATGCGTTCGGCGAGACCGCCGAAATGTCGGAGCACCTCGTGGGCTACACGGTGCCGAGTGCGCCCGCCGAGCCGGGACGCTATCGCACGGTGAGCGGGACGGAAGCGCTCGCCTGGGGTCTCATCGCCGGCATGCGGGGCGCCGGGCTCGAGAAGATGATTTTCGCGGGCTACCCGATCACTCCTGCCTCGCTGCTGCTCCACACCCTGGCGAACCTCAAGGCCTACGGCGTGGTCACGTTCCAGGCGGAGGACGAGATCGCCGCGATCGGAGCCGCGATCGGAGCCGCCTATAGCGGAGCGCTGGGCGTCACCTCCAGCTCCGGCCCCGGGATGGCGCTCAAGACCGAGATGCTCGGTCTCGCGATCGCCACCGAGCTGCCGATCGTGGTGATCAACTCGCAGCGGGCCGGCCCGTCCACCGGCATGCCGACCAAGGCCGAGCAGTCGGACCTGTTTCAAGCGGTGCACGGCCGGAACGCGGACGCGCCCCTCGCCGTGATCGCCGCGGCCACGGCCGTGGACTGCTTCGAGGTGGCGATCGAGGCGGTGCGGATCGCCACGACGTACATGACCCCCGTGATCGTGCTGTCCGACGCCTACCTCGCGCACGCCGCCGAGCCCTGGCGCCTGCCCGAAGCCACGGCACTGCCGCGCTTCCCGGTGCGCTTCCGGACCGATCCCACGGGCTTCCACCCGTTCGTGCGCGACCCGGCCACGCTGGCGCGGGCGTGGGCCGTACCCGGCACGCCGGGCCTCGAGCACCGCATCGGCGGGCTCGAGAAGGATTACGACACGGGGCACATTTCCTACGATCCCGACAACCACGCGCGCATGACTCGCACGCGCGCCGCCAAGATCGCCGGAATCGCGGACGGCATCCCGCCGCAGCAGGTGTCCCTGGGCGACGACCACGGCGCGGTCGCGGTGGTGGGATGGGGCTCGACCTACGGCGCGATCCATCGGGCGGTGAGCGAAGCGCGCGACGAGGGCGGCGACGTCTCGCACATCCACCTCCGCTATCTGAACCCGTTCCCACGAAACCTCGGCGACCTGCTCGCGCGGTTCGAGCGCATTCTCGTCCCGGAGATGAACGCCGGCCAGCTGGTGCAGCTGCTCCGGGCGGCGTATCTCGTGCCCGCGGAGGGGCTCTCCAAAGTCGAGGGCAAGCCGTTCAAGGTGGCCGAGATCGTGGAGGCTATCGAGGCCGCACTCCGGGTGAGGTCCAGGCCATGACGGTCACCACGATCACCGATGCCGAGCTCGCGCCCAAGGATTACGCGTCGGACCAGGAAGTCCGCTGGTGCCCCGGATGCGGCGACTACGCGATCCTGAAGGCGGTGCAAAAGGCGCTGGCGGAGCTGGGTGCGCCGCGCGAGCGCACGGTGTTCGTCTCGGGAATCGGGTGCGCCGCGCGGTTCCCGTATTACCTCTCCACGTACGGGTTCCACACGATTCACGGGCGGGCGCCCGCGATCGCGACCGGCATCAAGCTCGCCAATCCCGGGCTCGACGTGTGGGTGGTCACCGGCGACGGGGACGGTCTCTCGATCGGCGGCAACCACATGCTCCACGTGCTGCGGCGCAACGTCGATCTCCAGATCATCCTCTTCAACAACGAGATCTACGGCCTCACCAAGGGACAGTACTCCCCCACCTCGCGGCGCGGCACGCACTCACCCTCCACACCGCAGGGATCGATCGAGTCCCCCGTGTCGCCGTGCGCATTCGCCCTCGGCGCCGGGGCGCGCTTCGTCGCCCGGGCCGTGGACACACAGCAGCCGGAGGTCGTGGCGCTGCTGAAACGGGCTCACGCGCATCGCGGGGCGTCGTTCGTCGAGGTGTTCCAGAACTGCGTCGTCTTCAACGACGGAGTGTTCGATCACTTCACCTCGAAAGACGCGGCGAGTGACACGCAGCTCCACGTGGAGCACGGCAAGCCGCTGCTGTTCGGACGCAACCGGGAGCGCGCGCTGCGACTCAAGCCCGGGGCGGTCGCGCTCGAGGTGGTGCGGGCGGGCCAGGGCGGCGTGCCGCCCGGCGACATCCTGGTACACGACGAAACCAACCGCGTGCTGGCACAGCTGCTCGCGGCGCTCGAGCCTCCGGCGTTTCCCGTGGCGCTCGGCGTGCTGTATTGCGATCCCGCGACCTCGTACGAAGCGGACGTGTACGCGCAAGCGCGGGCCGCGGGCTTCTCGGGCGAGCCCGCCGACCTCGGGGCCTTGCTCCGCCGTGAGGGGACGTGGACCGTTGCACCGTGAGCGCGAGTCGCGGCTGAAGCCGCGGCTCGGCCCTGCCGTTCAAGCGGCCCGGTCGAGCCGGTGCCTGACGCTCTTGCTCGCCGTCGGGACGACCTTCGTCCGGGCCGACGGCCGCTGGTCCCCCGCCGCACCGCTTCCCCAGCCGATGCAGGAGCTCTCCGCCGCCGTGCTGCACGGCCGGATCTACGTCGCCGGCGGGATCGATCGGGCCAATCGCGCCAGCGCCGCCGCGTTCCGGTACGACCCCACGGCGAATCGCTGGGAGCGCGTGGCCGACCTCCCGGCCCCACGCCACCACATGCCTCTCGCCGTGGTCGGCGACACCCTGTACGCCGTCGGCGGTCTCACGGGTGAGAGCTTCGTTCCGGAAAATACGCTGTGGCTGTACCGCGAAGACGCGAACCGCTGGGAGCCGCGGGCGGCGCTACCCGCGCCGCGCGGCGCGTCCGCCGCCGTGGCCACGAACGGGAGGCTGATCGTCGTCGGTGGATGGGGTCTCGAGCGTCGCCTGGTGAAAGCGACGGCGGTCTACGATCCCGGCGTGGACGGCTGGCGCGACGCCGCCCCGATACCGACGCCCCGCGACCACCTCGCCGCGGCGGCCCTGAACGGTCTCGTGTACGCGATCGGGGGGCGGCCGCTCGATCCCGACCGCAACTACGACGTGGTCGAAGCCTACGACCCCGCGACCGACCGGTGGACGGCCCGCGCCGCGATGCCGAGCCGGCGGGGCGGCCTCGCGGCGGCGGTGCTCGACCGGACGGTGCACACGGTCGGCGGCGAGAGCCGCGGCGGTGTGTTCGCGAACCACGAGGCGTACGATCCCACGACCGACCGCTGGAGCGTCGCGCCGGCGCTGCCGCTCGCCCGTCACGGGCTCGCCGCCGCCGCCCTCGGCGGACGGCTCTACGTGATCGGCGGGGGCCCGAGGGCGGGGTTCGCGCAGACGGACGTCGTCGACGTGTTCGTGCCCTGACATGCCGCAGATTCAGACCGTCGCGCGCTACGCGGTCATCGGCGTGTTCGCCGTGAGTCTTGTCGCGGCGTTCGCCTCCTGGCTGGTGCGCAGCCAGCGCGTGTCGCCGTTCGGCGCGCTTGGCCGCACCCTGCGCGCGGCGAGCGAGCCGTTGATCCGGCCCGTGGAGCGGCGACTCGTCCGAGCCGGCGGCAATCCAGTGCACGCGGGATGGTGGCTGGTCGTAGGCGTCGCGGCCACCGGCGTGGTCCTGCTGTCGCTCCTGAACTGGCTGGCGGGGACGCTGTACGGCGCCGGCGCGGCGTTCGCGGGTGGCCCGCGCGTCGCGCTGGCCTTTCTCATCGTCGCCGCCTACAACGTCGTCTTCGTGGCGCTCGTGGTGCGGGTGGTGGCGAGCTGGTTCGGCCGGTTCCGCTACACCTGGTGGCTGCGACCAGCGTATGCCCTCACCGACTGGGTGGTCGAGCCGATCCGCCGCCTGCTCCCGGCCGGCGGCACGATGGATTGGAGCCCGCTCGCCGCCTGGCTCGTCCTCTGGGTGCTGAAGCAGGTGCTGCTGGCCATCGTCGGACTGTGACCGCCCGGCTCGCGGTGCGCGGTGTGACGGCCGCGGCGCTCACGCACGCGCTGCTGGACGGTTCTTGAAGACCCGAAAGAGATAGGCCAGCGACGGCAGCAGGACGGCCGCCCCGAGGGCCAGCGCGCCCAGGGCGAGGCGCAGCGTCGCGGCGGGCGCTGCGGCGTCCGCGATCGTCACGTCCGGGGGAAGCAGGTACGGATACTGGCTCAATCCCCACCCCCACAGGATCAGCGAGACCTGAATCGCGGCGACGACGCGGGCGACGCGCCAGGCGCCGCGCCACAGGGCGGCGAGCGCCGTGATCGCCGCGACCGCGGTGAACGCGTGGAGCGGGACTGCCCAGCCCGCGAAGATCAGCCCGTCGCGCACGCGCGGCGCATACCGGGCGGACAGGAGCAGTGCCAGGGCCGCCGCACCGAACAACGCCACCCCGGTGCCCAACGCGCGCGCCCGGAAGTCCGCCCGTAGCTCGCGGTCCTCCGCCTCGAGCGTCAGGTAGACGGCCGCGAGAAACGCGAAGGCCACCAGCGCGAACACCCCGACGGACAGCGTGAACGGATTGAGCCACGGCCCAACGTAGATGCTGTAGAACCCTTCCCCCTTCCCGCTTCCCCCTTCCCCGAGCGCGCCCGACGCGATCGCACCGACGGTCGTGCCGAGCAGCAGCGGGGTGATCAGACTCGCGATCGCGAAGGTCACACCCCAGTGGCGCAGCTCCTTGTCCTCCGTGCCGCCGTAACGCCAGAACGTGAACGCCGAGCCGCGCAACACGATGCCGATCAAGACGAGCGAGAGGGGGATATGCAGCAGCGTGCCGAGGCGCGCGAACGCCGGCGGAAAACAGGTGAAGAGGAGCACGACCGCGAGGATCAGCCAGACGTGATTGGCCTCCCACACCGGACCGATCGCGTCGGCGACGAGATCGCGCTGGCGCTGCTTGCGCGGGCCGGTCGCGAAGAGATCCCAGACGCCGCCGCCGAAATCGGCCCCGCCGAGCAGGGTGTAGGCATTGAGGGCGACGAAGATGATTCCGGCGAGCACATCGGCGAGGCTCATGTCGGCCACTCCGGAACCTCGGGGCTGCGCAGTATCTGCCGGTACAGGAGCCAGCACACGATGATGCCCAGGAAGCAGTAGAGCAGCGTGAAGGTCAAGAACGGGACGACGAGGCCGGGCATCGGCGTCACCGCGTCGCGCGTCTTCAAGACACCGTAGATCACCCACGGCTGCCGACCCAGCTCCGTCACCGTCCACCCCGCCTCGACGGCGATGAACCCCATCGGCGTGCCGAGCGCGACCGCCCGCATCAGCCAGCGGTGGTGCGCCAGGTCGGTGTGGCGCCACGCCAGCCATCCGGCCCAGACGGCGACCAGGGCCATGTAGGTCCCCAGCGCCACCATCAGCTGGAAGGAGAGGTGCACGGCCGGCACATTCGGCCATTCGTCCTGCGGCGCCGCGTCGAGCCCCTGCACCCGCGCGTTGGGGTCGTGGAAGGCGAGCAGCGACAGCCCGCGCGGGATCTCGAGGGCGAAGCGGGTCTCGCGCCGGGCCACGTCCGGCCAGCCCCCCAACGAGAGCGGCGCGCCCGACTCGGTGCGAAACAGCGCCTCGGCCGCGGCGAGCTTCAGCGGCTGGTGTCGCGCGATGTGACGGGCCGCCATGTCCCCGGAGATGGGCTGCAGCACGGCCGCGGGCGCGCCCACCATCAGCGCGATCTCGAGGGCGCGACGGTGGAACGCGTTCGCCGGGTCTTTGAGCAGGAAAAACGCGTGGATCCCCGCCACCGCGAACCCGGTGGCGGCGTAGGCCGCGAGCGTCATGTGCAGGGCTTGCGGGAACGCGGCCGGGCTCGCCATGGCCGCGACCGGGTCGACGTTCACGGCACGGCCGTCGACGAGCTGGAAGCCCGTCGGCGCGTTCATCCACGCGTTCGCAATCACGACGAAGATCCCCGAGGCCGCGCCGCTCAGCGCCACCGCCACGCCCGCGCCGAGGTGCGCCCGCGCCGAGATGCGGTCCCACCCGTACAGGTAGACGCCCAGGAAGATCGCTTCCGTGAAGAACGCGAACCCTTCGAGCGAGAACGGCATGCCGATGATCGACCCGGCGAACCGCATGAACCCCGGCCACAAGAGCCCCAGCTCGAACGACAGCACCGTCCCGGAGACGGCGCCGACCGCAAAGAGAATGGCGGTGCCCCGTGCCCAGCGCCGCGCGAGGTCCAGATAAATCGCGTGCCCCGTCACCTGCCAGCGCCGCTCCGCCACGACCATCATGACGGGCATGGCGATGCCGACGACGGCGAACACGATATGAAATGCGAGCGAGACGCCCATCTGCGAGCGCGCGGCGAGGAGATCGGGCATCGCTATTTCAGCTTCGCCAGCCGATCGCGAATCGCTCCGCTGTTCGAGAATTCCGCGCTCATCGCTTGCAGCAGCTGCTTCGCCGAGTCCGGCGCCCCGACTGCGGTGAGGGCATCGGCGCGGAGCAGCCCGACCCGGAACCGCAGAAAGCGGCTGTCGGGCGTTGCGGGGAACCACTTGAGCGCTGCCAGAGCGCCCTTGCCGTCGTGCCTGTCCACGATGAGCGACTCCACGGTCAAGAGGCGGACCGCGGTGTCGTCGGGATAGCGCCGCGCCAGCTCGCCGATGAGCTGCGCCGCGTCCGCCGACTTCCCCTCACGGCGGTCCGCCATCGCCTGATGGTAGAGCCCCGCCATGAGCAAGTGCCCGACGTCGCTCGGATCACCGCTCCGGATCCCCACGCCACCGGCATAACTGTAGACCAGATCCCCGCCCTTGTCCCCCGCCTGGTATAGGGCATACGCGCCGGCGAGTCCGGCGAGGCCGGAGGCGACGAGGGCCGCGCGTTGGTACTTGGCGTGGCGGGTGCGTCGGACTGCCAGCGCCACGATCTCGAGCAGGGCCACGCCGAGGAAGATGTTCCGGGTGCGCTGCCCCCACGCCTCGTGGTCCTGGACCGCGGCGCGGGCACCGGGCACGCGCTCCACCGGCCCGTGGGCCGCGAGGCCCGATTGCACCGCGAGCACAGCGGCCGCGGTGCCGACGAGCAACAGCGTGGCGGCGGCCGGCCCGGTGAACGCGAGCCGCCCCGAGCCGAGGAACGAAAGCCACCGGAACAAGACGCCGCAGAGCAGGAGGGCGATGACGAAGTGGACGATCTGGGGATGCAGCGGCGCGAGCGCGGGCATGGCGTAAGATACGTGGGAGACGCTAGATTTCGGGCGACAACCGAGTTCGTGGTGATTTGCGGCCTATTGCAGCCACGTTAAACAATTCGCTAAAACGCCAGGATGACCATCACCCTCCGCGACCTCTTGAATGACGGCAAAGTCCACGTCCTCGACGGGGCGATGGGCACCATGCTGTATTCGAAGGGCTTCTTTCTCAACGTCTGCTACGACGAGCTGAGCGTGAAACAACCCAAGCTCGTCCAGGAAGTGCACGAGGCCTACGTCCGCGCCGGCGCCGAGATCCTCGAGACCAATACGTTCGGCGCCAACCCGGTCAAGCTCCGCACCTTCGGGCTCGCCGACGACACCGAACAGATCAACCGGACCGCGGCCGAGCTGGCCGGCAAAGCGAGCGCCGGCCGCGCCAGTGTCGTGGGAGCCATCGGGCCGCTCGGGGTGCGGCTCGAGCCGTTCGGCGCCCTGTCGCGGGAGGAGGCGTTCGCGCACTTCCAGCGGCAGGTGCAGGGGCTCGTGACGGGCGGGGTGGACGGGTTCATCCTGGAGACCTTCTCCGACGTGGACGAGATCCACCAGGCGCTGCGCGCGGCGCAGAGCGTCTCCGATCTGCCCGTCATCGCGCAGATGACGATCGGCGACGACGGCCTCACCCATTACGGCACCGCACCCGAGACCTTTGCCAAGCAGCTCGCCGAGTGGGGCGCCGACGTGATCGGGGTGAACTGCTCGGTCGGCCCGGCGGGCCTATTGGAGGCGGTCGAAAAGCTGGTGAAGGCCACCGACCGACCCATCTCCGCCGTGCCCAATGCCGGCCTCCCCAAGGACGTGGGCGACCGCAAGATCTATCTCGCCTCACCCGAGTACATGGCGGGCTACGCCCGTCGCATGATCGAGGCGGGCGCCCGCATCGTGGGCGGCTGCTGCGGCACGACGCCCGAGCACATCAAGAAGATCCGCGACTACGTGGCGAGCGTGGTGCCCCGTCATCAGCCGGTGGTGCAGTCACGCGCGACGATCGCCCCTCCCGCCGGCGTGGAGGAAGTGCCGCTGGCCACGCGCTCGCGCTGGGGTGCCAAGCTGGCCGCGGGCAAGCTGGTGACGAGCGTGGAAATCGTGCCGCCTAAGGGGGTGGACCCCACGCCGATGCTCGAGCAATGCCGGGCCCTCAAGGCGGCGGGCGTGGACGCGGTGAATGTGCCCGACGGTCCGCGGGCCCAGAGCCGGATGGGCGTCCTGCCGTCGGCCATCCTGATTCAACGAGAAGTGGGGATCGAGACGGTCATTCACTACTGCTGCCGGGACCGCAACCTGCTCGGCATGTTGTCGGACATCCTGGGCGCGCACGCGGCGGGACTGCGCAACATCCTCATCATCACCGGCGATCCACCCAAGATGGGCCCCTACCCCGAGGCGACGGCCGTCTTCGACATCGACTCGATCGGCCTCACCAACCTGGTCTATCGGCTGAACCACGGGCTCGACCCCGGCAACAATCCGATCGGCGCGCCGACCAAGTGGGCGATCGGCGTGGGAGTGAACCCCGGCGCCGTGGAGCTGGACCGCGAACTTTCCCGGTTCCACTGGAAGGTGGACGCGGGCGCGGAGTTCGCCGTCACGCAGCCGGTGTTCGACGTGCGCCAGCTGGAGAGCTTCCTCAAGCGCGTGGAAGCGTATCGCATCCCGATCGTGGCGGGGATCTGGCCGCTGGTGTCGCTCCGCAACGCCGAGTTTCTCGCCAACGAGGTGCCCGGGGTCGTAGTGCCGGCCGAGGTGTTGGAGCGGATGCGCCGGGCCCAGGATAAGGGGAAAGAGGCCGCGCTCGCCGAGGGGGTGAAGATCGCGCGCGAGATGTTCGAGCAGGTGAAGAGCAGCGTGCAGGGGGTGCAGGTGAGCGCCCCGTTTGGGCGGGTGGAGGTGGCGCTGGAGGTGTTCGGGTAGTCGCGAGGCACCCATGTGGCGGCCGCGCAACAGCGCGTGCCCCTGCCACGCTCGGGAAATGTCGGCACGAGCGGTGCAACACTCCCGGCCGCCGATGGCCCTCGTCGCAGGCCTGGCGGCTGCCGCCGCTCTCCTCTCCCCTCAACAGTCCTCGCGGCCTGATTACGCGCAGCAGCCTCTGGTAAGTGAGCGCCTGTACCAGCGCGTGCGGTTCGAGGCGGATGGTACGGGTCGACGCGACCTGCGAGTGCGTGTGCGGGTTCAGACCGAAGCGGGCGTGCAGGCGCTCGGCGAAATCACCTACGACTACAACTCCGCCGAAGAGACGCTGGTAATCGATTCGGTCCTGGTCCACAAGGCCGGCGGCACCACGGTCGCGGCCGGCCCCGACGCGGTGCAGGACGTCACCGCCCCGGTCGCACGGCTCGCCCCCGTCTACTCGGATCTGCGGAACAAGATTCTCACGGTTCCGTCCCTCCGCCCGGGAGACACGCTCGAACTGCATGCCGTGTGGCTGCGCCGGACGCCGCTCTCCCCCGGCCACTTCTGGTATCAGGAAGACTTCACGACCGACGGCGTCGTGCTGGACGAGCGCCTCGAGCTCGACGTGCCACGGGGCAGCTACGTGAAGGTGAAGTCGGCGCCCGGCATCGAACCCCAAGTGTCGGACTCGGGCGACCGGCGCGTGTACCGCTGGAAGCACGCGAACCTCGAGGTGCCTTCGGAGAACGCACGGCGTCGGCGGGCCGCCGAGGATCCGTGGATCCCGAGGGTTCATTCGGTGCAGGTGAGCACGTTCCGCTCGTGGGAGGATGTCGGGCGCTGGTACGATGACCTGGCGCGGGAGCGCGAGGCGGTGGGCCCGGAGATCCAGGCGAAGGCACAGGACCTGGTGCGTGACCGCCGTACCCTGCGGGACACGCTCGAGGCCCTGTACGACTTCGTCTCGAAGGACTTCCGTTACGTCAGCCTTTCTTTCGGCGTGGGACGCTACCAACCGCACGCCGCCAAGGACGTGCTCGCCAATCAGTACGGCGACTGCAAGGACAAGCACACCCTGCTCGCCAGCCTGCTCGCGGCGGTCCATGTGCGCGCGTTTCCCGCTCTGATCTCCGCGGAGGCGGAGATCGACCGCGACGTCCCGTCTCCGGCGCAGTTCGACCACGTGATCAGCGTGATCCCGGCCGTCGACGACCTCATCTGGCTCGACGCGACGCCCGGGGTATCGCCGTTCGGCTTCCTCTTGTACGGCCTCCGGAACAAGCAGGCGCTCGTGGTCAGCGCGGACGCCGCACCTCAGCTGCGTTTGACGCCGCGTGAGCCGCCGTTCCCGACGCACCTGGAGGTGGACGTCACCGGCCAGCTGACGGACCTCGGCACTCTGAAAGTCGCGGTGCGCCACATCGTCCGCGGCGACGCCGAAGTGCTCCTCCGGCTGGGGTTCCGGGCGGCACCGGCGGCTCAATGGACATCCTTCGGCGCGGCGCTGGCCTCCGCCGAGGGTCTATACGGCGACGTGACCGACGTCCAGCCGGGCAACCCGACGGCCACGCGCCAACCGTTCGAGGTCGCGTTCCAGCTGGTCAAGGCGGGGTACGTGACGTGGTCCGGCAAGCGAGCGCGGGTCCCGGCGCCCCTGCCGACGCTCGACTTGCCGAGAGACACGAGCGACACCGCGGGTCTGCATGCGTCGCTGCCGGACCAGGATTACACGGCGCGGCTGAGGCTCGTTCTGCCCGCGAGCGTCACGGCCCGCACCCCGGTCCCGGTCGCGTTGACGCGACCCTACGGCGAGTACCACTCGAGTTACTCGGTGCACGGCGACACCATGCTCGCCGAGCGTGCACTCCATCTGACCGGTCGCATCCTCTCCGGCACCGGGCAACGCGACCTGACGGCATTCGTCCGGGTGATCCGCGAGGACGAGGGCCAGGAGATCGCGCTGGAGCGCGCCACCTCGGGTGCCGACTCGAGCGCTCCAGCCTCGGCCACCGTGGACGAGCTGCATAGCAGCGCCCTCGCCGCGCTGAACAACGGGGACGCTCGCACCGCCCTCCGTCTCTTCCGGCGGGTGGTGGATCTCGATCCGCGCCACCAGTGGGCTTGGAACAACCTCGGGCGCGCCTATCTGCGGCTGGGGATGCTCGACTCCGCGATCGTGGCGTTCAGGCGGCAGGCGGACATCAATCCGTACGATCAGTACGCGTACAACAACCTGGGCCTGGCCTTCTGGCGGCAGCGCAAGTACGGAGAGGCGCGGGACGCGTTCCAACAGCAGCTCAAGGTCAGCCCGCTCGACCGCTACGCGCACCTGAACCTGGGCCGTATGTACGCCGAGCAGCATCGCGACTCGGCGGCCGTGACGGAGCTGGAGCAGGCGATCTCGATCAGCGCCGACGACCCGCAACTGCACGTGGACCTCGGGAAGGCGTACCTGAGCGTCGGTCAGCTCGACAAAGCCCAGCGAGAGTTCGACCGCGCGATCGAGCTCGCTCCGATTCCGGTGATGTGGAACAACGTGGCCTATGCGTATGCCGTGCAGGGGGTGAACCTCGCGCGCGCGGAGCAGTACGCCCGCTCGGCCGTGGACGCGACGGCGGCGAGCGCCCGGAACGTGACCCTCGATCACGTCGGGCTCAGGGATGCGGCGGCGGTGTCCAGTCTCGGCGCGTTCTGGGACACGCTGGGATGGGTGTACTTCCGCGAGGGCAACTCGCTCGAGGCCGAGCGGTATGTCCGGGCCGCATGGCTCTTGAATCTGAACGGCGAAGTCGGTGACCATCTGGCGCAGATCGAGGAGCGGCTGGGGCGCAAGGACGACGCGGCTCGCACGTACGCGCTGGCGCTGGCGGCGCGCCGCCCGCTGCCCGACACGCGCGCGCACCTCGCCAAGCTGCTCGGCGGCGACCGGCAGATCGACGCCATGGTCGAGCGGGCGCGCACCGAGCTGGTTCAGTTGCGGAGCGTCACTCTGGGAACGACCCTGAAAGAGGACCTGCAGGGCACGGTCACGCTGCTGTTCGGGTCGGGGCCGAAGGTGGAACAGATCACGTTCGCCCCCGGCAGCGATCGGTTGCGCATACTCGACGGCGCCCTCCGCGCGGCCCGCTACCCTCTCGAGCTTCCCGACTCGAACCCGGTCAAGGTGCTCCGGCGCGGCGTGGTTACCTGCTCGTCGGACAAGGGCACGTGCGTCATCGTGCTGGACGAGCCCGGGCTCCTCGCGACGGAGGGCGTCGCGCGCTAGTCATGGCGTCGGGTCTCCCCCTCCGGTGGCGCCTGATCGCGCCGACCCTGGCCGCCCTCGCGGGGGCGCCGGGTGCCGCCGCCGCGCAAGATTCCTCGCTCGCCCGCTTCATCCATCGGACTCGACTCGACAACGGGCTCGACGTGGTCACCGTCGAAAACAACACGGTCCCGCTCGCGACGGTGCTGGTCGCCGTGCGCAACGGCGCCTTCACCCAGGACTCCGCCGACCAGGGCATGGCGCACCTCTACGAACACCTGCTGTTTCGCTCGTACGGTGGTGGCAGGCCCGACGCCTTCGGCATCGAAGTCTCACACCTCAATGGCCGTTACAACGGCGCCACCTCGGAGGAGGTCGTCTACTACCATGTTGCGGTGCCGTCCCGGAACGTGGAACAGGGCATCAAGCTCGTGGCCCGGTTGGTACGGGACGCGCGCTTTTCGAACGGCGACTTGAAGGCCGAGCGACCGGTCGTCCTGGACGAGCTGCAGCGCGACGAATCCGACCCGGAGGAGCAGCTCCAGCGGCACGTGGACCGGATGCTGTGGGGCGCGTCCTGGTGCCGCAAGGACGTGCGCGGCGACAGCACCTCCCTCGCCGGCGTTACGCTCGACCGCCTGAAGCAGACGTACGCGCGCTATTACCTCCCCAACAACTCGGCCCTCATCGTGACCGGCGATGTGTCGAGCGATCGCGTGTTCGAACAGGCCCGCGACGCGTTCCGCGACTGGCGGCCCGGGCCCGATCCGTTCGTCGACCACCCCGTTCCCCCCATCGCCCCGCGGACGACCAGCACCGCCGTGGTCGTCGCGGCCGACGTGCGCGACGTGACCATCCGGGTCGCCCTGCAAGGTCCGGGCGTGGGCACGGACATCGCCGCGACATACGCCGCGGATGCGCTGTTCGACGTGCTCGACGACCCGGCCTCCGCGTTCCAGCACCGGCTGGTCGACCAAGGGCCCTTCCAGTCCGTGTGGGGCCATTACCTCACACTGGACCACACCGGGCCGATCGAGATCGTGGGGAAGACCACCTCCGAGCGGGCGGAGGAGGCCCTGACAGATTTGTTCGACGAGCTCGAGAGTCTCGAGACGCTCCAAGGCATCACCGAAGAGGACCTCACGATCGCCAGGAAGCGTCGCGAGGTCTCGATGGCGTTGACGCTCGAGGGGACGTCCCTGCTGGCGCCGCAGCTCGCCAGCTGGTGGAGCAGCGCCGGACTCGACTACTACCTGGGCTACGACGCCCGAATGGCCGCGCAAACGGTGGACGACCTGCGACGATTCGCGCGCGCCTACATCGTCGGACGGCCGCGCGTCATCGGTGTGCTCGCCCCGCCCGAGACTACGGAACAGGTGGCCGCGGCCTTGCGGCGCGGCGTGGCGGGCGCGCGATGAGCGCCGTGACGGCGCTCTACGCGCGTGGAACCATCGCCCTCGGCTTGGTGGTCGCGGCGCGGGGCGGCCCATCCTCCCCGCGTCCCGGCCCGCCCGGCGGACCCGGGGATACCCTCACCACGTCCTACGTGGTGTCGGGCATCCGTGTGATCCAGCGCTCTTCTCAGGTGAACGATGTCGTCGCGATGCGCCTGTATCTGCTCGGCGGCACCCGTCAGCTCACGGAGCGCACCGCGGGCATCGAGGCGTTGCTGCTGCGCGCGGGGGCGTACGGCACCGACCAGTTTCCGGGCGACGAAGCCCGTCGCGCGCTGGCCCGTACGGGCGCCATCACGATCATCGAGCCGGACCTCGATTGGACGATGTTCGGCTTCACCGTGCTCGCCGGCGACCTCGACGTTGCCTGGCGCGTGTTCGCCGATCGCATCATGCATCCCACGCTCGCCGAGCAGGACGTCGCCCAGGCCCGTGCCAGGCTCCTGACCGAGGCGCATCGCCGCTACACCGAGCCCGACGAGCGGCTGCACGCGCTCGCCATGCGGGCCCTGTTCGCAGACCATCCCTACGCCCTCGACCCAGCCGGCACAGAGACGTCGCTGGCGGCCTTGACCGCCGCCGACCTCAAGGCGTATGCGCGCGACCAACTCGTCACGTCCCGGATACTGCTGGCGGTGGTGGGAAACGTGACGCGCGTGCATGTCGAATCGCTCGTGACCGCGACGCTGGGCCGGCTGCCGGAGGGCGCCTACCACTGGGTCCTCCCGCCGGCGGCGCCCTCGCGCAAGGCGCACTGGCTGATCCAGCAGCGCCCGATACCCACCACGTACATGCTGGGTCTCTTCGCGGGGCCTCCTCCGACGAGCCGCTCCTACTGGGCCTTCCGCGTCGCCACGGCGCTCCTTTCGTCCGGGCTCCACCGCGCGATCCGGACCGAACGGGGACTCTCGTACGCCGCCTTTGCGCCGTACCTCGAGGCCGCCATACCGGTCGGCGGGGCGTACGTCAGCACGCCCAAACCGGACCAGGTGCTCCCGCTCATGATCGAGCAAATCGGGCAGCTCGAGGGCCGGGAGCTCGACTACTTCGGCTTGTCCCGTTTCATCGACACCTTCGGGTTCGAGTACATCGCGGAGAACGCCACGGCGCCCGGGCAAGCCGATTTCCTGGCGCGCGCCGAGTTGTACCTCGGCAGCTATCGCGCCGGGGACGAATTCGTCAAGCGTCTGCACGGCGTTTCGCCGAGCGACGTTCGCAGCGTCGCCGCCCGGTACATGACGGCGATCCAGTTCGCGTATCTGGGTGACACGACGCGCATGCACGGCCACTGGTGACCGCTCGCTTCCTTGTGTCCACGGCGACCCCCCGCCATACTCCACCGTTCCCGTCGTCACCGGAGGCGTCAAGAATGCGCTCAGTACTGTGCGCGGCCCTCGTTGCGGCCGCGTGCGCCCCGGCGGACAAGTCGCGCGCAGCCGCCGCCGGGCCCGCTCAGAAGTATGCCGGCACCTGGGACGGACGGGCGTACCACAGCGAAAGCGACACCGGTACGCCGTTCCGCATCGTCTCGAGCGTGGCGGAGGACGGATCGCTCCGGGGCACGCTGATGTTCGCGCAAGTCGACGCTGCACCCATCCCGGTGCGGGCGCGCCAGGTCAGCGACACCGCCCTCGTAGACGAGATCGGACCGTACCAGAGCCCGACCACGCACCGCCGCGTCCTCACGACCACCACGGGCAGACTCCGCGGCGACTCGCTCAACGGCACGTTCGAGATGCGGCCGGCCGAGGGTGGGAACGCCGTCATGAACGGCACGTTCCGCTCGAAGCGCGTGGTGCCGTAGGACGTGAGCGCCGCCGGGCGGCGCGCCCGCCTCGCCCTGACCCCTCTCCTGGCAGTGTACGCCGCGTTCCGGATCCTGCATCAGGGCCACTACGGCTGGCTCGACAGCCTGGGCTGCACCTACGCTAGCGGGAGCGCCGAGCCGTCGTAGCTTAGCTCCGATCCCAAAGGAGAGCCGATGCCGACCGCTAACGTCAATGTGCTCGCCGTTCTCGTCGCCGCCCTCCTCACCTTCGTGCTCGGCGCCTTCTGGTACTCCCCGGTCCTGTTCGCCCGGCAATGGATGCAGGCGCAGGGGTACACGCCGGATAAGGTCCAGGAGATGAAGAAGAAGGGCATGACCCGCGCCTACGCCGTGTCGGTGCTGTGCTACGTGGTGACGGCGTATGTGGTCGCGCTGCTCGCCGGCTACACCAACTCGACGACGTTGGCGCAGGGCCTGTGGCTCGGATTCCTGTGCTGGCTCGGCTTCGCGGCGACGATCGGACTCGCCGCCAACATGTTCTCCGAGAAGCCCTTCGCCGCGTGGGTGATCGACGCCGGCTATCAGCTCGCCTATCTCGTGATCATGAGCGTGCTGCTCTCGCTCTGGCGCTGAGCGGGTGGCCCGCACCGCCTTGGTCGCCGGTGCGTCGGGCCTCGTCGGAAGCCACGTGCTGCGGCTGCTGCTCGCGAATCCGGCGTACGACCGCGTCACCGTGCTCGCTCGCCGGGAGGTGCCGCTCACGCACAAGAAGCTCACGCAGCGCCTGATCGACTTCGACCGTCTGGCGCAGCTCAGCGACTTCCCTCGCGTGCACGACGTGTTCTGCTGCCTGGGCACGACCATGAAACGGGCCGGCTCGCAGGATGCCTTCCGCAAGGTGGATTTCACGTACGTCGTGGAGCTCGCCCGACTCGCGGAGCGGCATCGCGCCACGCAGTTCCTGGTCGTCACCGCGCTCGGTGCCGACCCCCGCTCCCGGGTGTTCTACAGTCGGGTGAAGGGGGAAACGGAAGCGGCCTTGCGGCGCCTGCAGCTCGACGCCGTGCTCATCTTCCGGCCGTCGTTCCTGCTCGGATCTCGCCCCGAACGCCGGCCCGCGGAGTGGCTGCTCGCGGTGCTGAGTCCGCTGGTCGCCTGGGTGATGGTCGGCCCGCTCGCCCGGTTCCGGCCCATCCGTGCCCGAGCGGTGGCCCGGGCCATGGTACGCGTCGCGGGCGAGGGGCCCCGCGGGCCGCACGTGTACGAGTCGAACGAGATCCGGCGACTCGCCCGCGCGTAACCCCGCGTGCGATTCCCCCACCCCCTGACGCTGCTCGTGGGCTGCGTGCTCGTCGCCGCCCTGGCGAGCCACGTGCTGCCGCCCGGCGAATACGACCGGCGCGACGATGCCGCCACCGGTCGTCGCGTCGTGGTCCCCGGCACCTACCACGCCGTCGCGCCGCGACCGGTGACCGCGGTTCAGGCGCTGGTCGCGATTCCGCGCGGCATGGGCGACGCGGCGGCGGTGATCTTCTTCGTGTTCCTGATCGGGGGCGCGTTCACTGTGGTGGACGAGACGGGCGCTCTGCGACAGGGGGTCAACTGGCTGGTGCGCCGCTTCGGGCATGCGGAGCGGCTCGTCATTCCCGTTGCCGCGCTCGCCTTCGCCTTGGGCGGCGTGCTCGACAATATGAAAGAGGAGATCATCGCGCTCGTGCCGGTGATGCTGCTGCTCGCTCGCCGGCTGGGCGCTCAACCGGTCATCGCCGTGGCCATGAGTCTGGGTGCCGCGGCCGTGGGGGCGGCGTTCAGCCCCATCAATCCTTTTCAAGTGGGCATCGCGCAGCAGCTCGCGCAGCTGCCGCTGCTGTCGGGCTCGCTGTTTCGCCTCGCCTTCCTGACGGCGGCCCTGGCAGTGTGGATCTGGGGAACGTTGCGCTACGCCGCGCGCGGCCGCACGGTGCCCCGAAACGGGGACGGTCCCGGCGCCGACGCTCACTCGCTCGACGGCCGTCGTGCGGCGGTGCTCGCGCTGGTGCTCGGCGCGTTCGTCGTGCTCGTAGCCGGCGTGCGGCGGGGCTGGGGCTTCAACGAGATGGCGGCCCTGTTCTTCACGATGGGCGTAGCCGCGGGGCTGGTCGGCGGGCTGGGCGTGGCCGGCACGGCCGACGCCCTGGTCGCGGGCTTCCGGTCCATGGCGTACGCCGGGCTGCTCATCGGCTTCGCACGGGCGATTTTCGTGACGCTCGAGCAAGGCCGGATCGTGGATACCCTGGTGCACGGCCTGTTCGCGCCGGTGGCGCACCTGCCGCTCGGGCTCGCCGCCGTCGGCATGATGGTCGTGCACGCGTTGGTGCACGTCCCCGTGCCGAGCCCGACCGGACATGCCGTCCTCACGCTGCCCATCCTCGTACCTCTGTCGGACCTGCTCGGCCTGTCGCGCCAGGTCACGGTGCTCGCATACCAGTACGGCGGCGGATTGTGCGAGCTGTTCACGCCCACCAACGGGGCGCTCATGGCGATCCTCGCCGCGGCCCAGGTGCGCTATGAAGATTGGCTGCGATTCGCGCTCCCACTCCTGCTCGCCTTGCTGGCCTTGGGCGCCGCTGCCATCGGGCTGGGCGTGGCGCTCGGCCTCCAGTAGGTTGGTACACGCTCCACCCACGAGGAGCCCGCCATTGTATCGTCGGCTGGACGGGACCCATATCGTCGAGACGCTGCGACGTCTGGAGCACCGGATCGGCGAGCGCTTTCCGGACTCCGGGTTGTCACGGGTGTGCGCGGACCTGCTGGCGGCGGCGACGGAATCGATGGCCCGCCTGGCGCTCCTCCGGCGCCCCAACCTCCCGCTCCGTATCGGCAGCTGGGCGTTGATCGGCGCGATCGGCTTCACGGTGCTCGAGGCGCTGGTGCACCTGCCCCTCGCGCCACGGTGGGAGGAGTTCGCGGTCTTCCTGCAGTCGTCCCAGGCGATCCAGAACGTGGTGTTCCTGGGGCTCGCCGTGCTGTTTCTCGCGAACGTCGAGACCCGCATCCGGCGCCGCCGGACCCTGTCCGCCATCCACGAGCTCCGCAGCATCGCGCACATCGTGGACATGCACCAGCTCACCAAGGATCCGGATCAGGTTCTCGCCGAGGGCGCCGCCACGGCGTCGTCGCCGCAGCGCCGCATGACGCGCTTCGAACTGTCGCGCTACCTGGACTACTGCGCGGAGCTGCTCTCGCTCACGAGCAAGGTCGCGGCGCTGTATGTGCAGGACTTCCAGGATCCGGTCGTGCTCCAGGCGGTGAACGAAGTCGAGACGCTGACCACGGGGCTGTCGAGCAAGATCTGGCAGAAGATCATGATCCTGGACCGGGCCTAGCCGCCTCGCAGCCGCTCGATCTCGCGCCGATCCTTCTTCGTCGGTCGACCCTTTCCTTCATAGCGGAGCGACGGCGCCACCCGGAGCTGCTCGGCCAGTCGCTCCCGCCGTCGCTTCCCCTCGGCGTCTTCGGCGTACAGCGCCGCGGCCGCCGCGGGCGAGACCCGGTGCTCCACGAGCCCGCGCACCACGACCAGGTACTCGAACGGGCCGCGCCGGATCCGCAGGCGGTCGCCGACGCCGAGCGGTTTCGCCCGTTTGGCGCGCTCGCCGTTGAGCTCGACGTGGCCGGCGCCGACGGCCGCCGCGGCGAGCGCGCGCGTCTTGAAGAAGCGCGCGGCCCAGAGCCAGCGATCGAGCCGTACCCGAGTTGGTTGCGTCACGCCCGCTCCTCCTGCAAGCTCCACACGCGGGGCCGCTCGTGCGTATACTCCGTACCCACGGTCGTCCCCGACACCCGTTCCCCAGAGCCGAATGCCCGCTCGGATGCCGACTCACCAGCCAGACGTCCTGCCCGACCGCCGTACGTCGCGCGCGTTCCGTCTGGAAACGCTCGCGGCCCTGAGCGCCGGGCTGCTCGCCGCATGCGGCACGCCCGGGGTGCGCGGGGTCGCGGGCACCGCGCCGGCGCCGAACGTGTTCTGGACGCCCCCGCCCCCGCGCCGGGCTGCGGCGCCGGCCGCGGCACTGCTCCCGCCCGACGTTGCCGGGCGGGTCGCGCAGCTCAAGCTCGCCGACGTGATCGACATCGCGCTGCGCAACAACGCGGCGACCGGCGCGGCGTGGGCGGACGCGCGCGCGGCGGCGGCGAGCTACGGCGCGGCGCAGGGGCAATACTACCCTGCGCTCGCGCTCGACGGAACCGTGACCGCGATCAAGACCGTACCCTCCGCGGGCCGGCTCGCGACGAAGCAGCAGTTTCTCAATCCCACGCTCAACCTTTCGTGGCTGCTGTTCGACTTCGGCGGCCGGTCGGGCTCGGTCGGCGCAGCGCGCGAAGCCCTGCTGGCCGCCGACTGGACGCACAACGCGACGCTGCAGAACGTGGTACTCGACGTGGAGCAGGCATACTTCGACTACCTCGGCACGAAGGCCCTGGTCGGCGCTCAACAGACGACGCTCAAGGAGGCCCAGACCAACCTCGCGGCGGCGGAGCAGCGCCACAACGTGGGGCTCGCGACCATCGCCGATGTCCTCCAGGCGCGGACTGCGCTGTCGCAGGCGCGGTTGTCGCTCGAGGCGACTGAAGGGCGGCTCCAGACGACGCGCGGCGCGCTGGCGCTGTCGATGGGGCTGCCCGCCAACGTCCCCTACGACCTCGCGGTGCCGTCCGACACGACGGTCCCGCCCGGCATCAGCGACAGCGTCGACGCCCTCATCAAGCGGGCGGTGCGCGAGCGCCCCGACCTCGCCGCGGAGCGCGCCCAGGTTGCGGCGGCGCGCGCCCGGCTGAGCGTCGCCCGCTCGCAGGCGTTACCCTCGCTCAGCGTCGGCGGCACGACCGCCGAGACGGATTTCCTCAACGTCAGACCGGTGTTCCGGAACAGCTATACGGCGACGGTCACGGTCTCGATCCCGCTGTTTTCCGGCGGCGCGCAGATCTACGACGTCAAAGCCGCGGCGGCGGCGGCCGACGCCGCGGCGCTCCGCGCCCACGGCTTCGAGCAGCAGGTGATCTATCAGGTGTTCAACGCCTACTATGCGCTGCGCACCGCCACCCAGCAGGTGCAAACCAGCGCCGACCTGCTCGCGAGCGCCACCCAGTCGGAGCAGGTGGCGCTGGGCCGATACCGCGCGGGCGCCGGCAGCCTGCTCGACCTGCTCACCGCGCAGGCGGCGCTGGCGAGCGCGCGGGCGGACGCGATCGCCGCGCGGTTCTCGTGGTACCTCGCGCTGGCCCAGCTGGCACACGACACAGGAGTCCTCGGCCTCGACGGCGGGACCCCACTCCACGTTCGCACCGATTCGACGGGAACGCCCAAATAGATGAAGCTCGCCATCCTGCTCGCGGCGCTCGTGCTGTCCACGCTGCTCGGCTGCTCGCGCAAGGGAGCCGGCGGATCGCCCCGCGTCCCGGTGACCGTCGCCCACGCCGAACAGCGGGCCGTGCCGTTCGAGATCCCCGCGACCGGGACCGCCGAGCCGGTGCAGACGGTCTCGGTGCAATCCCAGGTGACGGGCGTGCTCACCCACGTGACGTTTCACGAGGGCGACGACGTCACGGCCGGGCAGGTCCTGTTCGCGATCGACCCACGGCCCTTCCAGGCGGCGTTCGAACAGGCCCGGGCCGTCCTGGCGCGCGACCAGGCGCAGCAGCAGGCCGCGGAGCTCGACGCGCAGCGCTACGGAGAGCTCGTCAAGCGGGACTACGTGACCAAGTCGGACTACGACGCCAAGCGCGCCGCCGCCGACGCGCTCCAGGCGACGCTGCGGGCGGACTCGGCCGCCGTCGCCAACGCCGCGCTCAACCTGGAATGGGCCACGATCCGCGCCCCCATCGCGGGTCGCACGGGGCGGCTGCTGGTGCGCGAGGGGAACCTCGTGCGCGCCAACAACCCCGACCCGCTCGTGATCATCAATCAGATCCATCCGATCCTGGTGCGCTTCGCGGTGCCGGAGGCGAATCTCGCCGGCATCCAACGTTACCGCCGCAACCGCCTGCAGGTGCTCGTGAGCCCGTCCAAGACCGACACCGTCTTCACGGAGGGTGTGCTGTCGTTCGTGGACAACAGTGTGGATACGACGACTGGGACCGTGCTCCTCAAGGCCGAGTTCCCCAATCGGGACAACGCCCTGTGGCCGGGTGAGTTCCTGAACGTGCGGCTGCAATTGTACGTGGAAGACAGCGCGGTGGTGGTGCCGTCGCAGGCGGTGATGAACGGGCAACAGGGAACCTATCTGTTCGTGGTGAATCAGGACGGCACGGCGCGCTCGCAGGCGGTAACGGTGGAGCGCGCCGCCGGCGCGTACGCGGTGATCGCGCAGGGCGTGCGCGCGGGCGAGGAGGTCGTGACCGACGGCCAGCTGCGGCTCGTGTCCGGCGCCGCCGTCGAGGTGAAGGGCGTCGCCGAGGCGGCGCGCGAGCTGGGGGGCGACAAATGAGCATCTCGGAGCTGTTCATCAAGCGGCCCGTCATGACGACGCTCGTCATGCTCGGGATCCTCGTGTTCGGGCTGATGGCCTACCGGCTGCTGTCGGTGAGCAGCCTGCCGAACGTCGATTTCCCCACGATCCAGGTGAACGCGAGCCTCCCCGGGGCGAGCCCCGAGACCATGGCGTCCGCCGTGGCGACGCCGCTCGAGAAGCAGTTTTCCACCATCGCCGGGATCGACCAGATGACCTCCTCGTCGAGCCTGGGCAGCACCAACATCACGCTGCAGTTCACCCTGGACAGGAACATCGACGCCGCCGCGCAGGACGTGCAGGCGGCGATCTCCAAGACGCTGCGCCAGCTCCCCACCGGCATCGTGCCGCCTTCCTACCAGAAGGTGAACCCGGCCGACCAGCCGATCATTTACTACGCCTTGAGCTCGGGCACCCTGTCGCTGTCGGAGCTGGACGAGTACGCCGAGACATTCATCGCGCAGCGCCTGTCCATGGTCGACGGCGTGGCGCAGGTGAACGTGTACGGCGCGGCGAAGTACGCGGTACGCATCCAGCTCGATCCCAAGGCGCTCGCCACGCGCGGCATCGGGATCGACGAGGTCGCGAGCGGCGTCGACGCGGGCAACGTGAACCTGCCGACGGGCATTCTGTGGGGCCCGCACCGGGCGTACACCGTGCTCGCGAACGGGCGGCTCCAAAACGCCGAGCAGTTCGGACCGCTCGTCGTGACTTACCGCAACGGAGCGCCGGTGCGCCTCCAGGACCTCGGGCTGGTGCTCGACGACATCCAGGACAACAAGAGCGCCGCCTGGTTCAACGGCAACCGGGCGATCGTCCTGGCCATCCAGCGGCAACCCGGAACGAACACGGTGGCGGTAGCGGGCCGGGTGCGCGCCGTGATGCAAACCCTGAAGCAGCAGCTCCCCGGATCGGTCGACCTGCAGCTCCGCTCCGACCGCTCGGTGTCCATCCTCGCCTCGCTGCACGACGTGCAATTCACCCTGTTCCTCACGCTGGCGCTCGTGGTGCTGGTGATTTTCCTGTTCCTGCGAAACCTCTCGGCCACCGTCATCCCCAGCCTGGCCCTGCCGTTCTCGATCGTGGGCACGTTCGCGGTGATGTACGCGCTCGACTACAGCCTCGACAACCTGTCGATGATGGCGCTCACGCTGTCGGTCGGATTCGTGGTGGACGACGCCATCGTGATGCTCGAGAACATCGTGCGCCACATGGAGAAGGGAACGCCCGCGCTCGCAGCCGCGTTCGCCGGATCACGCGAGGTCGGGTTCACCATCCTCTCCATGACGCTGTCGCTCGCGGCCGTGTTCATTCCGGTCTTGTTCATGGGAGGGATCATCGGCCGGCTGTTCCACGAGTTCGCCGTCACCATCGGCGCCGCGATTCTCGTGTCGGGGGTCGTGTCGCTCACTCTGACGCCGATGCTGTGCAGCCGGTTCCTCAGGCCGTCGCGCGAAGCGCACCACGGCCGGTTCTACGAGGCGTCCGAGCGCGTCTACGAGCGCGTGCTGCGCGCGTATGAGGGCAGCCTCGGCTGGGTGATGCAGCGGCGCGCCCCAGCACTCGTCTTCTCCGCGGCGATCCTCGTCGCCACGGGGGTGCTGTTCTGGGCGATCCCCAAGGGCTTCCTGCCGAGCGAGGACAACTCCCAGATCTTCGGGACGACGGAGACCGTCGAAGGGACCTCGTTCGACGACCTGGTGCGCCATCAGCAGCAGGTCATGGCCGTGCTGCAGGCGGACCCCAACGTGGACGCGACGATGTCGTTCCTGGGCGGCGGCCAGATCAATCAGGGCCGGGTGTTCATGCAGCTCAAGCCCCGCTCCCAGCGCGACATGAGCGTGGACGAGCTGATCCGCTATTTCAATCGCAAGCTGTCCGGCATCCCCGGCATCCAGGTGTTCCTGCAGAACCCGCCCCCGATCCAGATCGGCGGTCGCCGCACCAAGAGCCTGTACCAGTTCACGCTCCAGGGCCCCGACCGGGTGGCGCTGTACGACAACGCGAACCGGCTCTCGGCCGAGCTGCGCAAGCTGCCGGACCTGATCAACGTCACGAGCGATCTGGTGATCTCGAACCCGCAGGCCAGCGTCCAGATCAATCGCGACCGGGCCGCGGCGCTCGGGGTGACTGCCCGGCAGGTCGAGGAAGCCCTGTATGACGCCTACGGCTCGGCCCAGGTGTCGACCATCTACACCGCGACGAACCAGTACTGGGTGGTGATGGAGCTCCTGCCCCAGTACCAGCAGGACCTGTCGGCGCTGAGCCTGCTGTACGTCCGCTCCAACACCGGCACCCTGGTGCCGCTCGCGTCGCTCGCCACCCTCACCTCGAGCGTCGGCCCGCTCACCGTGAACCACGCGGGCCAGCTGCCGGCGGTGACGATCTCGTTCGACCTGCGGCAGGGCGTCTCGATCGGGCCGGCGTCGGCGCAGGTGGAGCGCCTGGCGCGGCAGATCCTGCCGTCGAGCATCACGTACGGCTTCGCGGGCACCGCCCAGGCGTTCCAGTCGAGCCAGTCGGGCCTCCTCGTCCTGCTGGTCCTCGCGGTGTTCGTGATCTACATGGTGCTCGGGATCCTGTACGAGAGCTTCATCCACCCGATCACGATCCTCTCGGCCCTGCCGTTTGCCGGGTTCGGCGCGCTGATCACGCTGATGCTGTTCCGGATGGAGCTGAGCGTGTACGCCTTCGTGGGCGTGATCATGCTCGTGGGGCTCGTGAAGAAGAACGGCATCATGATGATCGACTTCGCCCTCGACGCGCAGCGCGCGGAGGGCAAGTCGGCGCGCGAGGCGATCCTCCAGGCGTGCAGCATCCGGTTCCGGCCCATCATGATGACCACGATGGCCGCGCTCATGGGGACGCTGCCGATCGCGTTGGGCGTGGGCCAGGGCTCGGAGTCCCGGCGTCCCCTCGGGATCGCCGTCGTGGGCGGGCTGGCGTTCTCGCAGTTCATCACGCTGTACGTGACGCCGGTGATCTACACCTACCTGGACGAGCTGC
>Ga0209577_10000387_pt1 | contig 44783 bp, 36 predicted proteins | sample GraSoiAngelo_109_FD_185874 | JGI IMG/M metagenome (GOLD analysis project Ga0209577, IMG submission 185874) | Grasslands soil microbial communities from the Angelo Coastal Reserve, California, USA - 14_0903_12_20cm (SPAdes) (version 2) | ecosystem: Environmental > Terrestrial > Soil > Grasslands... | reverse complement strand
CTGGACGTTCAAGCTGCGCCGGGGCGTGACGTTCCACGACGGCACCCCCTGGAACGCGGAGGCCGCCAAGTTCAACTTCGACCGGATGGCCGACGCGAAGAACCCCTACCATGCCGTGAAAGGGTTCATTTTCGAGTACTGGGACGACTTCATGGGGGACACCTATAAGGAAGCCAGGGTCGTCGACCCCTACACCCTGCAGCTCGTCCTGAACAAGCCGAACGCCCCCCTGATCTACAACCTCTCCATCATCTCCTTTGACATGGCCAGCCCCGCCTCGTTCCAGAAGTACGGCGGCGAGGGGGTCGGGCAGAATCCCGTGGGGACCGGCCCGTACAAGTTTGTCGAGTGGGTGCACGACGATCACGTCACGCTGGAGGCCAACCCCAGCTTCTTCCGCAAAGGACTCCCCAAGACCCGGCGGGTCGTCATGCGGGTGATCAAGGACAACGCTGCCCGGTTCCTCGCCCTCAAGGCCAACGAGATCCAGGCGATGGAGCTGCCGAACACGGATGACGTGAAGGTGGCGCAGACCGATCCCACCCTCAAGGTGGGGTTCCGGCCGCCGTTCAACGTCGGCTATCTCCGGTTCAACATGAACAACGACCTCTTCAAGGACAAGCGGATCCGCCAGGCCGTGGCCATCGCGATCAACCGGAAGGCCATCGTCGAGGGGATCTACGGCGGCTACGGCGAGGTGGCGGCACAGCACATGCCCTCGTCGATGTGGGGCCGGGTGCCGAACTGGCCCGGGTACGAGTACAATCCAGAGAAGGCCAGGCAGCTGCTGGCCGAGGCGAAGTACCCCAACGGGTTCTCGCTCGACTTCTGGTACATCCCCGTCAGCCGCCCCTACTTCCCCGCGGGCAAGGAGATCGGCACGGCGATCGCCAACGACCTCGGCAAGATCGGCATCCGCGTCCACCTGATGACCGAGGACTGGGCGACCTACCTCAAAGACGGCAGAACCAACAAGTTCCCGATCTACATGTCCGGGTGGATCGGCGACAACGGGGATCCCGACGACTGGCTGGGGTTCTTCTTCCCGAAGTACGACCCCACCAGCGCCGGCTGGTCGTACAACAACCCGGCCGTGTTCGACGCGATCAATAAAGCCAAGGTCGCCGTGAGCCAGGCCGAGCGGGCGAAGCTGTACGCGCAGGCGGAGCAGATGGTCCTCAGCGACTACCGGGACGTCCCGATCGCCCACGCGAAGGTCCCGCTCCTGATGCGCAAGAATGTCGAGGGGCTCGTGGGGCAGCCGGACGCCAACGAGTACATGGAGACAGTCGAAGTCCGGTAGCCCGCCCCACGGCACGCCGGCGGGGGGCCTGTGCAAGGACCGGAAGGCCGCCCACCCGAATAAAGGGGGGCCTTCAGGATTCATGCTGGAGCGGAGGGAGAGATCATGGTGAGACAGGCAAGGCCCTCGAGAGGCGCGGTCCTGGCCCTCGCGACGATCGGCTGCCTCGCGGCCGGGCTCCTCTTCACGCCGGCCGCCCGCATCGGGTGGGCCGCGCAAATGAACGACACGTTCGTCTGGGGGAAATCGGGAGACGCCGACACGCTCGACAACCAGGTGAGCACGAGCGGCGAGACCGCGGAGGTCGCCACCCAGCTCTACAACCTCCTCGTCCGGGCCAAGCCGGGGCAGACCGACATCGAGCCCGACCTGGCGGAGAGCTGGTCTGTCTCACCCGACGGCCTGGTCTGGACGTTCAAGCTGCGCCGGGGCGTGACGTTCCACGACGGCACCCCCTGGAACGCGGAGGCCGCCAAGTTCAACTTCGACCGGATGGCCGACGCGAAGAACCCCTACCATGCCGTGAAAGGGTTCGATTTCGAGTACTGGAACGACTTCATGGGGGACAGCTTCAAGGAGGCCAGGGTCGTCGACCCGTACACGCTGCAGCTCGTCCTGAACAAGCCGAACGCCCCCCTGGTCTACAACCTCTCCATCATCTCCTTTGACATGGCCAGCCCCGCCTCGTTCCAGAAGTACGGCGGCGAGGGCGCGGGCCAGCATCCGGTCGGCACCGGCCCGTACAAGTTCGTCGAGTGGATCCGGGACGACCACATCACCCTGGAGGCCAACCCCAGCTTCTTCCGCAAAGGGCTCCCCAAGACCCGGCGGGTCGTCATGCGGGTGATCAAGGACAACGCGGCCCGGTTCCTCGCCCTCAGGGCCAATGAGGTCCAGGCGATGGAGCTGCCGAACACGGATGACGTGAAGGTGGCGCAGAACGATCCCACCCTCAAGGTGGGGTTCCGGCCGCCGTTCAACACCGGCTGGGTCCGGTTCAATATGAACAACGACCTCTTCAAGGACAAGCGGATCCGGCAGGCCGTGGCCATCGCGATCAACCGGCAGGCGATCGTCCAGGGTCTGTATGCCGGATTCGGCGAGGTGGCCCAGCAGCACATGCCGCCGTCGATGTGGGGCCGGGCGCAGACGGTGACGGGGTACGAGTACAATCCGCAGAAGGCCAAGCAGCTGCTGGCCGAGGCGAAGTACCCCAACGGGTTCTCGCTCGACTTCTGGTACATTCCGGTGAGCCGCCCCTACTTCCCCGCCGGCAAAGAGATCGGCACGGCGATCGCCAGCGACCTCGGCAAGATCGGCATCCGGGTCCACCTGATGACCGAGGACTGGGCCGCGTACCTCAAGGACCGCAAGACCAACAAGTTCCCGATCTTCATGATCGGGTGGATCGGCGACAACGGGGATCCCGACGACTGGCTGGGGTTCTTCTTCCCGAGCTACGATTCCGGCAATGCCTACCTTTCGTACAACAACCCGGCCGTGTTCGACGCGATCAACAAAGGCAAGGTCGCCGTGAGCCAGGCCGAGCGGGCGAAGCTGTACGCGCAGGCGGAGCAGATGATCCTCAGCGACTACCGGGACGTCCCGATCGCCCACGCGAAGGTCCCGCTCCTGATGCGCAAGAATGTCGAGGGGCTCGTGGGGCAGCCGGACGCCAACGAGTACATGGAGACCGTCGAACTCAAGTAACCGCTCCGGCGGGCAACCCGGCCGGGGGCCACGAGGGGAAAGCGCCTTCGCGGCCCCCGCCTGGCATTTACGATGAGCCGCTACATCCTGCGCCGCGTGATCACTCTCATGCCCATTCTCCTGGGAGTGTCGGCGGCCGCCTTTTTGATGATCCACCTCATTCCGGGGGATCCGGCCACCGTCTACCTGGGGGAACACGCCAGCCCCGACTCCATCAAACGCGTGCAGCACGAATTTGGCCTCGACCGGCCCCTGCCCATCCAGTACGGGATCTACTTGTGGCGCGTGATCCAGGGGGACCTGGGGGATTCCCTGGAGACCCACCGCAAGGTCATCGTGGAGTTCGTGCCGCGGTTTCCGGCGACGATCGAGCTCTCGCTGGGCGCGATCACGGTCGCCCTCCTGGTGGGCGTCCCCATCGGCCTCCTGTCGGCCGCCCGGCCCAACTCCATCCTCGACCGCGCCGGCATGTTCGTCGCTCTCACCGGGGTGTCCCTGCCGGTGTTCTGGCTTGGGTTGATGCTCGTCTACATCTTCAGCGTCTACCTGCACGTCCTGCCAACGGCAGGACAGCTGGGGGTCAACTATTCCCTCACCCCTGTGACCCGCATCGATATCCTCGACGGCCTGCTCACCGGAAACTTCCCGGCCGCGCTCGACGCGCTCCGGCACCTCATCCTCCCGAGCGTCACGCTCTCCAGCTACTCCACGGCGATCATCGCCCGGATGACGCGCGCGTCCATGCTGGACGCTTTGCACCAGGACTACATCCGCACCGCCCGCGCCAAGGGATTGGCCGGGCGCCCCGTGATCATCGGCCACGGGCTGAGGAATGCCCTGCTCCCGATCGTCACCGTGATCGGCCTCCAGGTCGGGTTCCTCTTGACCGGGGCGATCCTGACCGAGACGATCTTCTCGTGGCCGGGCGTCGGTCGCTTTATGTACGACTCGATCCTCTTCCGCGACTACCCGGTGATCCTGGGCGGGATCCTCCTGTTCTCGCTGGTGTTCGTGCTCGTCAACCTGTGTGTGGACGTCCTGTATGCTTTCCTCGACCCCCGAATCCGCTACGCCTAGCCTGGCGACGCACCCGGCGATGCGCCGCGCCGAGCGGTCGGCGCTGCGGATGGCCGTCAAGCGGTTCTGGCGGAACGTCAACGCCCGAATCGGCTTCGGCCTGATCGCGCTTTTTACGCTGATCGCGCTCTTCGCGCCCAAGATCGCCCCCGCGGGATACGATGACGAGAACCTCCTCGGCCGCCTCAAATCGCCGTCGGGGCTGCACTGGATCGGGACCGACGAGTTGGGGCGCGACGTCTTCAGCCGCGTGATCTACGGCGCGCGGATCTCCATGACGGTCGGGCTCGCCGCCGTCTCCGGGGCGCTCGTCACGGGAGCGCTGCTCGGCATCGCGGCGGGATACGTGGGCGGGCGGCTGGACGGCCTGATCATGCGGATGATGGACATCATGCTCGCCTTTCCATCCGTGATCCTGGCCATCGGCATCGTGGCGATGCGCGGGCCGGGGCTCAACAACACGATCCTCGCCGTGAGCATCGTGAACATCCCGGTGTACGCGCGCGTCGCGCGGGCCTCCACCCTCGCGATCAAGGAACACGAATACGTGACGGCGGCGCGGGCGATGGGCGCGCGGGCGTGGCGGGTCCTGATGCGGGCGATTCTGCCGAACGCGGCATCCCCGCTGGTCGTCCAGGCGACCCTCGGGGTCGCAGGCGCGATCCTCGACGCGGCGGCCCTCGGCTTCCTCGGCCTGGGCGCGCAACCTCCCACCCCCGAGTGGGGCGCGATGCTCTCCGACAGCTACAAATATCTCCTCACGGCCTTCTGGGCGGCGCTCGCCCCCGGGGTGGCGATCGCCCTGGTGGTCCTGGGCTTCAATCTCGCGGGGACGGGCTCCACGACGCCCTCGACCCCCGCCTGTCTCAGGGGTGAGCGCGGCCGTAGGCCCCTCCCCCCTGCCCGCTCCCCGCCGGATGAGCGGCAGGTACGTCGGCGCTGCCGTCCGCAGGCACGAAGACCCGCGGCTCCTCGCGGGCCGCGGCCGGTTCGTGGATGATCTCCCCGCCGCCGGGTGCCTGCACGCCGCCATTGTCCGCAGCGCCCGCGCCCATGCCCGGCTGGTCGCGGTCCGGCTCGACCGTGCGCGGGTGCATCCCTCGGTGGCGGCGTGCCTGACCCAGGACGACCTCGCGGGCGCGCTCCGCCCGCTGCCGTCGGCCGGCCTGCCGACGCCGGCGCTCGAGGCGCGGGTGAGCTTCCGCGTGCGGGTGGCGCCCGGGGTCCCGCTGGCGGTGGGGAAGGTCCACTACGTCGGCGAGCCGATCGCCGTCGTGCTGGCGGAGGACCGCGCGGCGGCGGAGGATGCCCTCGGGCTCATCGAGGTGGACTACGACCCCCTCCCTGCCATCACCGACGTGGAGCAGGGTCTCGACCCTGCCGGTCCCCGGATCCACGACGGGTGGGACGACAACGTCGCCGTCCACTTTGCGCTCACGATCGGAGACCCCGACCGCGCGTTCGCCGCGGCGCCGGTCCGGCTGCGGGAGCGGCTGAAGATTTCGCGGTCCGCGGGCATGCCCATCGAGCCGCGGGGGATCCTGGCGGTCCCCGATCTCCGGGACGGCGGCATGACCGTCTGGACGTCGACGCAGGTGCCGCACCTCGTGCAGCGCGCGCTCATGGACTGCCTTCGCCTGCCGGCCCATCAGGTGCGGGTCGTCGCCCCCGATGTCGGCGGAGGGTTTGGCACCAAGTGCTCGGTGTACCCCGAGGATGTCCTGATTCCGGCCGCCGCCGCCCGGCTGCGCCGGCCGGTCAAATGGATCGAAACCCGTCGCGAGCACCTCGAGAGCGCCACCCACTCGCGCGAGCAGCTGCACGACGCCGAGATCGCGGCCTCCTCGGACGGCACGATCCTCGGGTTCCGGGACCGGTTCCTGCTCGATCAAGGCGCCTACAATCCCTGGGGGATCGTGCAGCCGTACAACACGGTCGCGCATATGTTGGGACCCTACCGCATCAAGCACGCCGCGTTCGACGCGCGGTCGATCCTGACGAATAAGACGCCGCACGCTCCCTACCGGGGCGCGGGCCGCCCTGAGGCGGTGTTCGTCATGGAACGGATGCTCGAGCGCCTGGCGCGCCGGCTCGGCGCGGATCCCGCCGACGTTCGCCGGCGCAATCTCATCGGGCCCGAGGAGATGCCGTACGACGTCGGCCTCCTCTACCGCGATGGGAACCCGCTGATTTACGATACCGGGGACTTCCCGGGGGCGCTCGAGCGCGCCCTCGACGCGGTCGGGTACGCCGCCTTCCGGCGGGAGCAGCAGGCGCTGCGCCTCCGGGGAGTGTACCGCGGCGTGGGGATCGCGGCGTACGTTGAAGGGACCGGCATCGGCCCCTTCGAGAGCGCGACCGTCCGCGTGGATGCATCGGGGAAGGTGGTGGTGGCGACGGGCGCGTGCTCGCAGGGCCAGGGGCATGAAACCACGTTTGCCCAGATCGCCGCCGACGCCCTCGGCGTCGGCCTTGCCGATGTCACCGTGATCGGGGGCGACACGGGCGAGGTCGCCGCCGGGATCGGCACGTTTGCCAGCCGCAGCCTGGTTCTCGCAGGCAACGCCGTCGCCCGCGCGGCGGGCGAGGTGCGGCAGAAGCTGGTGCGGGCCGCCGCCGCGCTGTTGGAGGCGGGTGAGGCCGATCTCGACGTGGCGGATGGGCAGGTGTTCGTCAGGGGGAGCCCAGGCCGCGGGCTGCCGCTGGCCGGGATCGTGCAGTCCAGCCTGCCCACGTTCCAGGGGCGGCGCGTGGCCGATCCAATCTTCGAGGCGTCGGTGGTCGAGACGGTGCCGACGGTGACGTTTGCGAGCGCCGTCCACGTGACGGTGCTCGACGTCGACGCTGAGACGGGCCTGGTCACCATCCTGCGATATGTGGTCGCGCACGACTGCGGCCGCGTCGTCAACCCCAAAATCGTCGACGGGCAGATCCACGGCGGGGTCGCCCAGGGCGTCGGGGGCGGCCTCTGGGAGACCCTCGTCTACGACGCCGCCGGGCAGCTCCTCACGGCGTCCCTGATGGACTACGCGCTCCCCAAGGCCCGCGATGTGCCGCGGATCGAGACGATCCACCTCGAGCATCCATCACCCCGAAATCCGCTCGGCGTGAAAGGCGTGGGCGAAGGCGGCGCGATTGCGCCCCCCGCCGCGCTCGCCAACGCGATCGAGGACGCCCTCGCGCCCTTCGGGGTGCGCATCACGGAGGGCCCGGTGTCCCCCGAGCGCATCGTCGCCCTCATCGCCGCGGCCGCACGAACGCCCCGGGAATAGACGCGCCCGTCAACCCCTCGAGCACGCGCTCGGCGGCCTCTTCACCGGAGCGAATGCAGTCGGGGATCCCGACCCCCCCGTAGGCGGCGCCGGCGAGGGCCAGGCCGGCGTGGCGCGATGCCTGCGCCGCGATGGCCGAGACGCGCTCCTGATGACCGACGAGGTACTGGGGCATCGCCGCGGGGTGGCGGTGCACCCGGACCAGGAGCGGACGCGCGCGAATGTCGAGCACGTCGCCGAGGTCCTGCTCGGCGGCGGCCGCAAGGGCGTCATCACCCCGATCGAGCAGCCCGTGATGGAGGGCGCCGCCGAGAAACGCGCGGAGGAGCGCCTGGCCATCGGGGGCGCGGCCCGGAAACTTCACGCTCGAGAACGTGCCCGCCAGGATCGACCGGCCCGCGGACCGGGGGACGACAAACCCGAACCCGTCCAGCGCGTGCCCGATATCGGCGCGGCGGTAGGCCAGCGTGACGGCCGCGGACGAGGCGTACGGAATCGCCTCGCAGAGGCGGCCGAGGTCGGGATCCAGTCCCGCCACCAGCCGGGCGGTCTGGTGCGCGGGCGTGGCGAGGATCACCCCGTCGGCCGGCATCGCGCTGCCGCCGGCGAGATCGATCCGCCACATCCGGGCGTCGTTCGAGCGGACCACCGCGCCCACACCCTGCCGCAGCCGCACCGTGGATGGGGGCAGCCGGCGGGCGACGGACTCGACCAGGTCCTGCATCCCGCCGGATGGGGTGACGAACAGGCTCCAGCGCGGCCCGCTCCCATCCGCGTCCCGGCGGCGGGGCGCCGATCGCGCGAGCGCCCACGCGATGCTGCGGTGGCGGCGCTCCATCTCCCGAAACCTCGGCATCGCGGCCGCCAGGCTGATCGCTGAGGGATCGGCCGTGTAGACCGCGCTGACGAGAGGCTGCACCACGCGGTCGAGGAGTTCCCGCCCGAAGCGGCGGGCGACGAACGCGCCCACGCTCTCGTCTCCGTCGACCCGCCCCCGGGGGAGGACGAGATCCATCGCCAATCGCAGCTTCCCCCGCCAGGACAAGAGCGGGGACCGCAGGACCGGCCCCAGGCGGCTTGGCCCGAGCAGCACGAACCCGTCCGGGAGCGGCTCGAGCCTTCCGTGGTGAAGCACGAACGTGCGCCGGGGGGCCTCCCGGGTCGGGATCAGGCGGTCGGTCAGTCCCAGCCGCCGACACAGGGCGAGGGCCCACGGCTTCTCCGTGAGAAACGCGTCCGGCCCGCCTTCGATGATGCAGCCGCCGGTCCGCTCGGTGGCGATGATCCCCCCCAGCCGGTCCCGGGACTCGAACAGGATGAGCTCCAAGGGAATGTGCCCGGCCGCGCTCACCTCAATGAGGTGGTGCGCCGCTGCCAGGCCCGCGATCCCGCCCCCCACGACCACGATCCGGACGGCTCCCGTTCCCGATGCGCCCCCCCGGTTCGCCATTGGGACCGCCCGCCGGGAATCAGCCGGCGGCGCCGGCGCGGACAAGCTCACCCAGCATCCGGATGAAGGCGGGATGGTCCATGACGGTGCCGGCGCGATGGAAGGCCACCCCCACCTCGCGGGCCGCCGCGCGGGCCTCGGTGTCGAGATCGTACCGCACCTCGATGTGGTCACAGACAAAACCGATCGGGACGGCGATCACGGCGGCCGCGCCCTGCCCGGCCAGCCCGCGGATCATCGCGGTCACGTCCGGTTCCAGCCAGGGAGTCCCGGGATCGCCGCTCCGGCTCTGATACGCCACGGACCACCGCGCATGGGTGAGGCGGGCGGCCACCAGCCCGGCGGACGTCGTCAACTGCGCCACGTATGGGGATCGCGCCGCCATCGCCGCCGGAATGCTGTGCGCGGTGAAGATCAGCGGCGTGTCCCATCGCTGCGCGGCCGGCACGGCCTCGAGCGCGGCCGCGACCCGGTCCGCCTGCGCTTCGATGAATCCCGGGTGATCGAACCAGGGGCGCAGAAAGTCAACGGTGGGCGCCTCCGCCCCGACCCGCCCGCGCGCCTCGGCCACGTTGTCCAGATACTGATCCCAACTCGAGTAACTCCGGTGCGGGGCCAGGACAATGCCGAGCGCCCGCCGGACTCCCTCTCCCCGCATGCGGGCGAGGGTCTCGTGGAGGTAGGGCGTCCAGTTCCGCATCCCGATGTAGACGGGCAGCGGCGAGCCGCGCGCGGCCAGGTCGGCGCGCAGCGCCTCTGCCTGCCGGCCGGTGAGCTCGGTGAGCGGCGAATGGCCGTCGAAGACCTCGTAATGCCGCACGACCTCTTCGACCCGCTCCGGGGGGACCCGCCGGCCCCGGAGGACGTTGGCCAGGAACGGCCGGACGTCCGACATCCGGTCCGGGCCGCCGAACGCGACGAGCAGCACGGCGTCGTACGGTGCCGGCATTTAGCGCCGGCTCTCTTCGTGCACCATCTCGACCATCGCCTTCGCGTGCGTCCACGGCGTGGCGGGCAGCACCCCGTGGCCCAGGTTGAAGACATGGCCGGGCCGCCGCGCGGCGCTCTGCAGCACCGCCCGCACACCCTGCCGGATCCCGGCCGGATCGGCCAGCAACAGCGCCGGATCGAGATTGCCCTGCACGCCGACCCCCGCGCCCAGGCGGCGCCACGCCTGGCCGAGATCGACGCGCCAGTCCAAGCCGATCACGGTACCCCCGGCCTCCCGCATCAGTTCCAGCAGCCCCGCCGTTCCCGTCCCGAAGTGGATCACCGGCACCCCCGGCGCGAGCCCGGCGATGACGCGGCGCACGTGCGGCAGGACTCCCCGCCTGTAGTCCTCGGGGGCCAGGCATCCGATCCAGCTGTCGAAGAGCTGCACGGCGTCCGCGCCGGCGGCGATCTGGCCGTTGAGGTACGCGATCGTTAGGACGGCGAGCTTCTCCATCAGCGCGTGCCAGGCGGCCGGCTCGCGGTGCATCAGCCCCTTCGTCTCGAGGAAGTCCTGGGAGGCATGCCCTTCGATCAGATAGGACGCCACCGTAAAGGGCCCGCCGGCGAAGCCGATCAGGGGCACCCTGCCGGCCAGCGCCTGCCGGGCCAGCCGCACGGCCTCAAAGACGAAGGGGACGCGCTCCAACGGATCCACCGCCGGCAGGCGGTCCACGTCCGCCGGCGCGCGCACCGGGCGGCGGATCACCGGCCCTTCGCCCCCGACGAACTCCAATCCCACGCCCAGCGGTTCTGCCAGGAGCAGGATGTCGGCGAAAATGATCGCCGCATCGACCCCGAGGCGATCCACCGCCACTACCGTCACCTCGGCCGCGGCCTCGGGCGTCTTGCAGAGGTCGAGGAGGCTGAGCCGCTCGCGGACCGCCCGGTACTCGGGGAGGATGCGGCCGGCCTGCCGCATCAGCCACACCGGCGTGTGCTCGGTCGGCTCGCCCCGGCAGGCGCGGAGAAAGATGTGGCCGGCCCGAGCGCGGGGCTCGGGATGGCCGGAGGAACGCGCGGGATCGCCCCCAACGCGCCCGCCCCGCTTCGGCGGCTGATCGGGGACCGTAGGAACCACGATCTCTATTTAATCACATCATCCGAGAGCGGCAAAGGTTCCGCGCCGCAGCCGGGCGGGCCGCAAGCGAGAAGGGCCGGGATCGCCGGCCCCTCCCACCACTATCGGTTGCGCCCTCGAGGGCCGCGTCAGTGCACCGTCACGGTGACCTGATCGCTCGACGCGCCCTTGACGGGCGAGTGATCGTTGTTGCGGAGGCTGACGCCCAACACGTGCCTCCCGCGGGGCATCTGAACGTCGGCGACGCTCGACGTCGAGATTCCGGCCATCCGGCCGTCGACGTAGAGGCGCCAGTATCCCTCTCCCGATTTCGCCGCTGTCCCCACCGCCCTCGCCTGCTCCTTGAACCCCTTAATCTTGACCCACACGATCAGGTACGCGCTCACCGACGCGTGGTTGTGGGGCACCATGATCTTGATCCCGGGCTGCCCCGAGGCCGGCGTGTAGCGCATGGCGCTCTTGGGCGGGATCGTGATCGAGACCTCGGAGCTCTCCGCGCCGGCCACGGGCGTGTGGTCGTTGTTGCGCAGCTCCGCTTTGATGGTGTGTCTGCCGGGATCGAGCGCGGGGAGGGCGTCGTTCGGGAAGGAGGCCACCTCGTCGGCCGAGATGCCGGCGTACTTCCCATCGACATAGACTTCCCAGTAGCCTTCGCCCGGCCGGGCGGCCTTCCCGATCGAGAGCGGATTGAGATAGAAGTTCTGGACTCTGACCTCGACGACCACCTGGGTGCCGGAGATTGTGGCGTCGTGCCTTGGCGACACAATCTGGATCGAGGAGCTGATCTGAGCACCGGCGGGCGGCATGACCAGCGTGACCATGAGGGTCACGATTACGAATGCCAGGATCCTGTGCACTTGGGACCACCTCCTAGGGTAGTGTGCCCATACCGACGATCTTGCAGACACGAGGGCGGACTTGGACGCTTACGGGTTCGCATTGCAGGCTTCGGCCGCGGTTTCACTCTTTGTAGGCCGGCACCCGCCCCCCTAGACTCTTTGTTCCCCAGATCCCCGAGCGCAAACACTCGAGCGGGATGATCTGGCTGTGATCGACAAAGAGGTTCACTTCAGGTCCATAATTCTTGATGGACCAGGCAAACACCTCGGGGTCGGCCGCCTCGAACCTCCTCAAGGAATTCGCCGAACGTCCTGCGAATCGGATGCCAACGGGACGGCCGGCCCCTGCCGGGGCTCCAAACCGGTGGAGCAAACGTCAGGCAGAGGCGGCCCGCACCGGGGACCCAACGATGAGCACACATCCCTGCGACTCCGAACGCGGGCAGGCCATGCTGGTGCTGCTGGTCGCCACGGTTCTCGTGACGGTGATCAGCGTCGCCCTGGTCGGCCTGATGAACACCGATATGAGCCATGCCTCCGTGCAGTACGCGGTCTCTCGCAGCTTCTACATTGCCCAGGCCGGTCTGGGGGAGGCGATGGCGAATGTGTTCGCCGCCTCCGACCCGGTGGGCGAGGCGACCCCCGAGGCCGGCGTCACGGCGCCGTACGGCGGCGGGCAGTTCACGTACTGGGTGGATGCGGGGCCGGCCGCCGGGTGCGGGGCCGGGCTCAAGACGCTCGAGGCCCTAGGGCGCGTTGGGTCGTTGGGCAGGATGATCCCCACGCGGGTTCGAGCCTGCGCGGTGCCGGGCGCGCCCTTCTTGGCGGCGCTCTTCGGGGAATCCCGGGTGGAGTTCCAGGGCGCCTCGCGGATTTACCTCGCGCCGTATGACGTCGGCTCTCCCGGCGGCGGTGGGAATTTGGGCTCGTTTGCGGAGGTCAATTTCCCCGACCAGAACGTGCGCCTGAATGCCCTCAGCGAAGAGACGGGCGACACGGTGACGCTCCGCGGGACGACCGTCCTTGATTACACGCTGTTCGGGTTCCCCACACGGCCGGTCTACAATCCGGCTCCGACGAGCGAACCGAAGCCCTGGATCCTCACGACCTTTGGGGACCTGATCAAGGCGCAACCGGCCGCGGGGCCGATCCCCAACCGGTGCGGCACACGATTCGCGTGCGTGACCGTGGCCAATCGCGTGACCGACATCCCAAACGTCGGCGACCTCCGCGAGAAGGCCTACCTGCGGCACGTCTACGTGAAGAGCTTTCGAGAAGAGGCCCTGCCGCCGCTCGCGCTCGATGCGGCGCAATTCCAGGTCCGGGCCGCCGAGAACCCGGCCAACGCCCGGCTCAACCGGAGCGCGGGCCTGGCGGACAAGGTGGATTCGCTGTATGGCACCATGCAGTTCTATAAGATCGTGTTCTATCTGGCGTCGCATCCTGAGCAATCCCTGCGCGGGACGGTCTACATCGACGGATCGTTTGATTTTTCCCAAAGTGTGAGCCTGGGGGGGACCTCCGGCGATGTCACGCTGGCCGTGGGGGGCGACCTGACCATCGGCAGGAACGTTGCGGTGGCCAACCGGCATGACCTCACGACGGTGGCCGGCCGCCGGACCCCTGCGATCGTGGTGCTTGGCGCCCGCACACCCGTCGATCTCCCCGTCCAGACCTGTGGACCCCGCGTCAACTGGTCAGGGGCCTTCGTGATGTGCACGGGAAGCACGCTGGTCGTCGACGGCCTGATCTACACGCAGGACGGCATGGCCGTTCTGCCGGGGGCGTCCCTGGATCAGGTGGGGGCGATGTACCACAGTCATCGGGGGACAGGCAACCCCGGCTTCACGATCCGGGATGCGACCCTTGTGCTGCGGTTCGACCCGCTGGCCCTGAGCGCATTTGGAAAGGGCGCCACAATGCTCTCCTGGCAGCAACTGCATTAGGGTGATGGACAGGAGGCGGCGCGCGCCGCCTCCTGTCTGGAGCGGGCTTACTTCCGGCAGATCTTCCAAATCACGCCGGTCCCAGGGATCTGGACGAGCGGACCATCGCCGTCGACCGTGAACTTGGCGTCCGGATCGGACTGGCCGAAGTCCCGCACGACGCCGTAGTCCACGACGTAGGCACAGCCGTCGGGGCCGAACCTGATGTTCGTCGGCCGATTGAACCCGTGGATCTTCCCATCGGTTCTCACGAACACCTGCTCAAAGAAATCGTTGTGGGCAAACCGCGTGATCTTGAGTTCGAGCGGCTGGCCCGGCTGGCTGAAGTTGATGAGCTTGACCTCGTGTCCCACCTCCGGGGCAGGGCTGCTGGCATTCGCCGCCGAGAACCCGAAGTCTCCCTCGAGCGTGTACAGGGCGGCGCCCGGCAGGACCGGCCCGCCGGCGAAGGAGTCGGGGGCGAAATCGATCCCGGTGAACGAGGAGTCCGCCGCCTCAACGGCCAGGGGCGACGTGATCTGCTGGGGCGGAGACGCGAGCACGTCACGGATCGGAAGGTCGCCGTGCGTCTTTAGACAGGTGATTTCGGCAGGGGTGCCCGGCGTCGTCGTCGGGCAGGCATCATCGCCCGGCCCGCCGACAGGGTTGAACACCGCCTGGCTCGCCGGGAGGAAGCCGTATCGGTCCGGCCAGCCGTGGTAGTCCGGGGTGCCGTCGGGATTCATCTGGGCGAGGTCCAGCATATCCGGCGCGTTGTTGGACGGCCGCGCGCCCCGCTCGTCCGCGCCATCTTCGCCCACGAGCAGCCCGCCCTGCAGGGCATGATTGACGGGCGCAAACCGAATGGCGTATCCGTTCCGGTACCCCCACGAGAACGGTTGAATCGTGGTCTCCGGATGGTCCGCATTCAGTTGCGCGCGCAGGATGGCGCCGTCGCACACGCCCGGGTACTTCGCGTCTTGGAACGCCTTCACCGCTGTGCGCTGCGTGCCGAAGGGGGCGTATCCGCTCGTCATCACGCCGCCGCCCGAATCGAAGGCGTTGCCGCTGAGCGTGATGTCCTGACACGGGATATCCCACTCGTTCAGGCCGTTGTTGTTGTCGCGGCCGACCACGCCGGAGTTGGTCGTCGAGCCCTGGGACCAGTAAATATACCCGTCCTTGAAGGCGAGCTGCTCGGTCGGGTGATCTCCCGTGGGCAGCCCGGTGATGAACGGGGTGACATGCCCGCTGTCGGGATTAACGATCACGATGCGGGAACTGTTGTTCTGTCCGCCGCCGTGCGTGGCCTGGTTTGAGTCGGTGGCGAAGAGCCGTCCGCCTTCGCCGCCCCCCTCCCAGTCCCCCTCGCCCCCGGGTGCTGTGGGCTCGAACGCGATGTCGATCGCCGGACCGTGCGGCTGAAACCCGCCGCCGCTCGCCGTCGGCTTCGCCAGGGGGCCCGCGATCTTGTTTCCGTGCCTGTCAAATACCAGGATGTCGGGTGTGAAGGGGTTGTTGGGGGCGAATTCACCGCCCGGCCACGCGGTCTCGTCGTTGCACTTGCTGGGCAGGCCGTGGCCCGATTCCAAGACGTACACCCGGAAGTGCTCCCCTGTCCCGCGGAACGCGATCGCGGTTGGGAAATTCAGGTCCTTGGCGAAGACCGACACCTTGTAGCCCGGCGGGACGACGATGTCCTGGCCGTTGCCCGGATCGTAGGGCGCGGTCTCTCCGGTGCACAATGGGTTGATCGCCGGACTCGACTGTGCGGAACCCAGGGCCGGCAGCGTCAGCAGAACCAATCCCAGCAGCACGGCAGTACGCTGGCGAATACGCACTTCCCGCACCTCCCCCTTCAACTCGGAATTTTGAGTAGGGGGCATGTCGCCCCCGGAGCCGGTGGATCCACGGGTCGTGGCTCAAAAGACCGGCGGCGGGCGGGGAGTTCGCGAGTCGTGCCCTTTCCTGAGGGCGAAGGGGTGCCTCCCCGAACTCCGTGCGACCCTATCCATCCCAGGATGGACTCAACGGAGATGCCGGATTCCGAGCCCGAGAGCAAAGAAAAACGACGAAGAACTCTTCGTCTGTTGTCATAAGATGCGGTGCTTACTGGCTCCTTGATGCGTTGGCCGGAATCCTTTTTATCACCGCAGAAATGGCCGGTTGGTGACCGCGCGGCGCCTTTGGCTATGCCTAAAGACCAAACAAGGTCAGGGTTCTTCCTGACGTAAGCCCCGTCGGCGAACCCTTGCACGAGCAAAATACGTGCGACGGTTTGTCAAACAAGAGGATGATGTACCTGCGCGGATGGCTGGCACATGCGCCTTCGTTATCGTGAAAGGAATCGATACTCGACGACGTCGCAAACCGGCTCGTACCCGATCTGCCGGTAGATCCGATTGGACGTCGGATTGGCGAGGTCCGTGTAGAGGAAGCAGAACCCGTAGCCTCGATCGAGCAGCAGTTGACTCAACGCCGCCACGCACGCGCTGGCGTACCCGCGGTTGCGGTGCCCCGGCGGCGTGTAGACCGGCCCCACACGAATGCCGTGGGGTGTGGGCCCGGTGTAGCCGGCCAGAGCCCGAGGCCCTTCGTCATCCCACAGATACAGACCCTCGGTCGATCCGCCCAGGCGCCGATCAACCAGCTCTTCCGGGTTCGCCGGCGGGGCATGGCCGCCAAACGCTTCCGCGAAGAAGGCCTGTACCCACGAGATCAGCATCGACCGGTCGGCTTCCGCTGCGGGCCGCAGCCGGCCAGGAGCGCCGGCCGGGGGACTGACTCGCCCGAGCCGATAGATTCGCGAGTCGCGGATCTGCTCGCAGCGCTGGCCTGTCAGCGTCTGCCAGACCCCGGCGAACGGCTCGCTAACCGGCACCGGCCCGTGGACACCGGGCGGCATCATCTTGGCGGTGAGTAGGTCTTGGGCGATCAATCCCAAAGCCCGCGGGCGCTCCGTCCGAGATAGGACCAACTGGTGTGGCGGGGTCATCATGGCAGCGGCCACGACTTCACCGGCATCCACGACCACCGCGAAGTAGGGCGGTGGAGCCGGCTTCGCGCCCCGCGCCATCAGGATCGCCGGGACGCCCAGGAGCAGGTTGTGGCAGGCCTCGTCCGCGAGCAGGAAGGCCTCAGCGCGGCCCAGGAAGGCCTGGGGCGACTCGCAGCGGACGACGTGCATCTTCCCTCTCCTTTCCCCACGAGAGCCTTCGGAGAGTGCCCTGGGACGGCCTCCGGACGGCCCCCTCCAAAAGGAGGATGTCCCGTTATCAGGTGAAGGAGTCGGTCGCCCTGCCCATTTGACTGGATGCGAGACAACTACAGCCCCAAAGAGGCTCATCAACGGAAGGTGTTCACGAGTCCATGGTGGAAGTCGGGTCTGGAGATCAGGGCGGCGGGAACAGAGACCCTGTCCGGAAGTCTTTTGGCATCAGCAGGTTCTCGCCGGGGGGGATCAGACATGCTGTGGTTCGTTGCGCAGGAGAACCATCTTCCCTCCCTCCCCGTGAGTTAACCGTGCGAAAAATCATTGTACCGGCGCTTGCCTTTCTCCTGGGGATCACGATCACCTTTATCATCCGGGGATCCGCCGTCAAGGAACGCGCGGTGGCCCCCGCCGTGCCCAAGGAAACCACCGCCCCCGCTCCTCTACCTCCTCCGGGGAACCCGGGGACGACGCTTTCAGCCCAGAATGTGGAGGCCTGGCAGTTGCTGCACGAGGGCCGCGCCCATGAAGCCCAAGACGTCTTCCTGGGAATCCTGTCTACCGACCCGGAGGACCAGGATGCCATGCGAGGATTGGTGGCGGCACGAAGGGGGATGGCCGGTGACGACCCAAGCGAACTACGCCGGCAGGTAGCGGTATACGAGGATGCCATCAGGCGAGGAACAGACACAAAGGAGCACTATACGCGATTGGCGATGATCATGCTGGTCGCTGCAAGCGAGCGGGCGGCTCAGGAGATCGAGGCTCCCAGCGAGGCGGCCTCTCCTCCGCTGCCGCTCCGGAAGTCCATCCAGGCGAGTACACCACCGGCAGTCCCTCAGCCGGTAGATGCCGTCTCTCCCAGCGGGAAACTCCCGCCGCCCGCAGCGCACCCGGTCAAACCCAGCGGGCCGCAGACACCTCCGCCAACCCCGGCCGCAAAGCGTCAGGCCGCGCCGCCGGTCTCAAAGCGCCAGACTGCGCCACCGCGGCCGGCGCCAGCCCCACAGGCCCCGCCGCCCCCACCGGCTGCGGTGCGCCAGGCCGCGCCCCCCGCACCGGCGCCAGCCCCACAGGCCGCGCTACCGGCGCCGGCGCCAGCGCGTCCGACCGCGCCGCCGCCCGCCCCAGTGCCGCAGGCCTCAACGCCCCCACCCGCCAAACCCGCACCCGTCACCATTACCCCTCTCTACACGGTCCGGGTCGGCCCGGTCTTCGATCGCGATCGCGCATCGGCTATCGCCAAGCAACTCGCGGCCGGGGGATTCTCGCCGACGATCAGCACTCAGTCAGGCCCGGTCTTCCGGGTGGTGTCCGAACCCCTGCCCCGGAACGTCGCCGAGGATCTCGGCGCCACCTTGGCCGGCCGCGGCTTCCGCGGCCAGCTCGAGCTGCTGGCCGGCGGCACGGCCCAGTTGCTCTTCGGCGCCTTCATCTCCCAGAAAGACGCGGAAGCCCTCTCGCAGCGCATCACAGCCCAAGGATACGATGTGTGGGTCGTTCGGGGAGGGCCTGCCTACATGCTCCAGCTCGGCCCGTATCCTCAATCTTCGGTCGAGACGATTACCGGTATCCTCAAGTCCGGCGCCCCAACTGCGACCGTGACAGTGGACGCGACTTCAGCCCCGCAGGCCGCGCCCCCCCCGCCGGCGCCAGCCCCACAGGCTGCGCTACCGCCGGCGGCCCCAGCGCGCCCGACCGCGCCGCCGCCCGCCCCAGCGCCGCAGGCCTCGACCGCCCCCCCCGCCGGCGCCAGCCCCACAGGCTGCGCTACCGCCGGCGGCCCCAGCGCGCCCGACCGCGCCGCCGCCCGCCCCAGCGCCGCAGGCCTCGACGCCCCCACCCGCCAAACCCGCACCCGTCATCACTACCCCTCTCTACGCGGTTCGGGTCGGCCCGGTCTTCGATCGCGATCGCGCGTCGGCCATCGCCAAGCAACTTACAGCCGGGGGATTCTCGCCGACGATCAGCACTCAAACAGGCCCGGTCTTCCGGGTGGTGTCCGAACCCCTGCCCCGGAACGTCGCCGAGGATCTCGGCGCCGCCCTGGCCGGCCGCGGCTTCCGCGGCCAGCTCGAGCCGCTGGCCGGCGGCACGGCCCAGTTGCTCTTCGGCGCCTTCATCTCCCAGAAAGACGCGGAAGTCCTCTCGCAGCGCATCACAGCCCAGGGATACGATGTGTGGGTCGTTCGCGGAGGGCCTGCCTACATGCTCCAGCTCGGCCCGTATCCTCAATCTTCGGTCGAGGCGATTACCGGCATCCTCAAGTCCGGCGCTGCAGATGCGACCGTGACGGTCGACCCCGCCCCTTAAGCGAGTCTAGGCTAGGGGCCAACGCGAAGCGTCGCCACCATCCCGGCATCCCTGTGGCCGGGCAGGCTGCAGTACATGGTATAGGTCCCGGGAGGCAGCGTGGCTGTGACCCTGCCTGTCTGGCCGGGAGCGATGGTGTCGATCTGCGCGACCGTCTTCCCTCCGGGGGCCTCGAGCACGAAGTTGTGGTCGATCTCGCCTTGATTGTCGACGACGAACGCGATCCCGCCCATCCCTACCACAATGTCTTTGGGGGTGAAGAGGAACTCCTTTTCGATCAACCCCACCGAACGCGGAGCGCCGGCCCCCGAACGCGCAAGAGCGAAGAGCGCGCCGGCCGCCAGGAAGGCGACGATCGGCACCGTGACCGCGATCCTTCGAGTCATCGCACCGTCACGGGGTGTTTGACGACCGCGCCGTACAAGTAGCCCTGGTCGTTCCACGGGACGATGACCGGCTGCCTGGTCCCCCGTTCGTCGGTCGCCCGCGCCCGCAGGCTGTAATCACCGGGCTGCGCATCCCAGTCCAGGTCCCATCGGACCCAGGCGCGCGGGATGTTGGGCTCCCTGAGACGCGCCGTCTGCCACGTGATCTCGCGATCCAGGCTGACTTCCACTTTCGAAATCTTCCCCTCGCCGGACCAGGACCTCCCCCGCAGGAGGGTCCGCCCTGCCAGCACCTCGCCATTCCACGGCAGCTCAAACGCGCTCTTCACATTCTGATGCGTGAGTGCCGGGCCTTTGGCCGGAGGGTTCCGCTTGTACTGAGGGCCGACCAGAATGTACGATTCGGTATTCCACGCGGAGAACAGGGGCTGCTCGGAGACCTCGATCCGTCCGACCCACTTGATATTCGCCACGCCGATCCACCCGGGAACCAGGACGCGGAGGGGGAAGCCGTGGTCCATCGGCAGGGTCTGCCCGTTCATGGCGTACACGAGGAGCGTATCGTCGGCCAGCGCCTTTGCGATGGGCATCGGCCGGCGCACCTTCAACTCGTCCAGGCCTTCGGGCATCACGTCCTGGGCCGAGCGCCGCAGCCCTGCCCGATCCAGCACTTCGCGCAGAGGGACACCGGTCCACTCCGCCACCCCAATCGCCCCCAGCTTCCACTGCCCGCCCTGCGCCTTGTTCCCGTACGACGCTTCGAAGAAGCTCCGGCCATTTCCGGCGCACTCGATGAACCGCATCACCGACACCGACGGGAGGCCGAGGATTTCATCGTAGGTGAACTCCCGGGGCTCCTCCACCCCGGATCCCTCGACCCGCAGCCGCCAGGTTGCCGCGTCGAGGCGCGCCGTCCGGCTGTGGTTGCGGACAAAGAACAACTCGTTCGGGACGACGTACCCCCGCGAATACATGACTTCCCAGCGCATCTCCCTGTTGCTGCCGAGTTCGTTGAAGAACTCCGGGGGAGTCGGCTTGACGATAAGATCGCTGGGGGCCTGAGCGGAGGCCGCCCGCGGGCGGAGCCCTCCGATCGCCGCCGCGCCTGCGCCGGCGGCTGCGAGCTCAAGGAAGCGCCGCCGCGAGACCCCGGCGGCCCTGGCCTGCGCGTGGACGAACTGGTCTGTCCTGGCCTGACCGTACACCTGTTCGTCGAGCAGATCCTCCCCGCGCATCACGGACCTCCTCTGAGAATCTAACGCCTCGTGGGGTGCACGAGGATCTGAGCCTCGGATCCGTCCCCGTCCACGAGCCGGCCGAAGATGATAATATCCTAGGAACCGCTTGAAAAGCAAGGGCTGGCCGGGGTTTCTGCCAGGGAAATTACGCGTATAATACCGTTTCAGGAGGACGCATGTTCCTGGACCCGGAGCCCCGGACGGACGGCCGGTCAGGACCCGGGAGGCGCTTCGAGGAAACGCTGTTGGCGCGCTCGGGAATGGCCTTCCCCGGCCTTGACGCGCTGGAGGGCGGTAAATAGCGCCGGACCCACCGGGCGGGTGCCGCGCTCGTAGATGGCCTCGGCAGTCTTCGCCTGATAGATCTCGTGGTAGAAGCCAATCCTCCCCTCGTGTTCCAGGAGCCACCGCCACCACCGCGAGTGCGGCTGTTGCCTGGCCCACCGGTCGAGAGCCTCGTACGACTGCCAGTACTGCATGAGGACCGGTCCTTCCGGACTCATCAGCGGGCGATTCAGCAGCAATCCGTCGCTGCGGGCCGCCTCCAGGGCCTGCCACATCTCGCGCTCGATGCCGGACTCCTCGTACAGACGCCGGCCCTCTTCGCTCAGGAACTGAACGCCGAACAGGGCGACGCAGAGGGTTGGATGCTCCCAGAGCGCTCCAACGTAGGCGCTGTCGGCCGGTGGCTCTCCCATGGACCGCCCTTTCGGCGCCGGTTCACCGCGTTCCTGGACTTCCCGAGGCTCCGTGCTCCCTTTTCTGCTCATTCCGCCGGCGCCGGTCCGCCGGGTACGGCTGGAACGATCACAGAGCCTGCGCGCCCTTCATGGGAGGAGTGCGCGCGCCAAACCGGAACTCTCAGGTGACTTCCCCGGGGTGGTCGCGCTCGATCGCGTCGACTTTGCCACCGGGCGGTCATCTTGCGAATCGGGGGGGAGACGCGATGAAACCGACGTTCAGTGACGTGGACGGCGTCAGACGGCACCTCGAGAACCAGATCACCCGGTGCGGCGCCCAGATCGCCACGGCGCGGAAAGTGCTCGCAAAGAAAGCGCGCGGCAATGTGCGGCAGGCCACGACCCGAATTGAGGTCTACACCGAGCGCCGGCGCGCCTATCAGGACGCCCTCAAGGCCCTCAGCGAGATCAGACCCGGCGCCGGTGGTCCCGCTGACGTGAGATCCAACCTCCTCCCGAAGGACGAGGTCGCGCGGGTGCAGTCTGCGCTGAAGTTGATCTACGAGACGACCCAACACGGGGGACACGACATCAGCGATGGAAGAGATTGGGCGACCGTCGAAGGCGAAGCCGAAACAGCGCTCACCATTCTGAGCGAAGCCGGGAAGGGGGCCTCCTGAAAGGAGAAACGCCATGGCCTCCGCGCGCCGCACGATCCGGACGATGTGCCCCATGAACTGCCACCCGACGCTCTGCGGGATGCTGGTGGACGTGGAGGACGGGCATCTCGTCGGCGTGAAGGGCGATCCCGAGAACCCGGACAGCCAAGGCTTCCTCTGCATCCGGGGGCAGGCCTCGCAGGAGATCATCGGGAATCCGAAGCGGGTGCTCTTCCCGCTGGTCCGTGACCGGAGAACGGACGACGCCTGGCGGCGGGCGAGCTGGGATGAGGCGCTCGACCTCGTCGTGGCGCGGATGCAGACGGCTGGACGGGAAGCGGTGGGATTCTGGCAGGGCCACGGTCACTTCGCCAATAACTACGGGACGCGCATCGCCTCTCAGCTCTTGCGCCGCTTTGCCAACTTCTACGGCTGTCAGTGGTGGCACCCGGCGATGATCTGCTGGGGCCTCGGAGGCTTCGGGATCGGGCTGACGGGTCCCCTCGAGACGAACACCAAGGAGGACATGGGCGCGCACGCCAACCTGATCCTGCTCTGGGGGGCGAACCTGGCAAGCCAGCCAAACACCGGCCGCTATCTCTCGGCGGCAAAGCGGCGCGGCGCCTGGGTCGTCACGATCGACGTGCGGCACACCGAGGCGGCGGCGCAGTCGGACGAGGTATTCGTGATCCGGCCCGGGACGGACGCCGCGCTCGCCCTCGCGTTCATGCATGTGATCGTCGGCGAGGGGCTCTATGACCGCCGGTTCGTCGACGCGCACACGGTCGGCTTCGATCGGCTGGCCGAGCACGTGAGGACGTATTCCCTCGAGCAGGCGGCGCGTGAGACCGGGCTCGCGGCCGATCGGATCGTGGCGCTCGCCCGCCGCTACGCGACGACGCGGCCCGCCATGATCCTGCTCGGGGGCAGCTCGATGCACAAGGGCGCGAACGGCTGGCAGGGCGCCCGGGCCGTCGCGTGCCTGCCTGCGCTCACGGGGAACCTCGGCGTCCCGGGTGGGGGCCTCGGCCCGCGCCATGGGGGCGCGAGTCACGGCCAGGCGCTGGGGAACATAGCTGCCGTGACGCGCCGGCCGCCGGGCCGCTACCTCCCAAACCAGATGCCCCGGATCACCGGTGCCCTGCTGGATGGCCGCGTCCGCGTCCTCTTCCTCCTCGGAACGGACATGCTCTCATCCTTCGCCGACGCTGAGCACGTGGCCGCGGGCCTGGTCCGGACCGACCTCGTCGTTACGCACGACCTCTTCATGAACGACACGGCCCGCCGTTTTGCCGACGTGGTCCTCCCCGCGACCTCGTGGCTCGAAGAGCTGGGCTGCAAAAGCACGAACACCCACCTCTACCTGATGCCGAGGATCCTCGACGCGCCCGGCGAAGCGAGGTCGCTCACGTGGATGCTCCGGGAGTTGGCACGCCGCCTGAACCTCGTAGACTTCTTCCCGTGGGAGACCGACGAGGGGCCGATCGACGCGATCCTCGATCATCCGGCCACAGGCCGCGCGACCGTCGCCGCGCTGCGCGCCGAGGGCGGGATTCGCGCCCTGCGCATCTCCCACGTCGCCCACCCGGACCGCGTCTTCCCCACGCCCTCGGGCAAGGTCGAGTTCTACTCTGAGCGGGCGAGGTCCCTCGGGCTTCCAGCCCTGCCGGTGTACGTGCCGCTGCCCGGGTCCGACCGTTACCCGTTAAGCTTCCGCCAGGGCAGAACGCTGACCCAGTTTCACGGTTTCTACGACCACGGTCAGGCGCTCCCCACGCTCGCGCGGGCCGATCCGGAGCCGAAGCTGTGGGTCTCGCCGGCGGATGCCGCGGCACGCGGCCTGGAGGATGGCGCACCGATCCGCATCTTCAACGATCGGGGCGAGTTCCGGGCGCGCGCGCACGTCACCGACCGCATCCCGTCCGGGACCGTGTGGATGCGCGACGGCTGGACAGGGCTGAACCGCCTCACCTCTGGGGAACCGTCGATCCCCGACGACGCCGTGGACATCTTCGACTTCTCGGCGGGCCAGGCCGCCTTCGATGCGACGGTGGAGGTGGAGCGCGCCGGATAACGGTCAGCAGACCCCCGGAGGGCGCATCGAGCTCCTCGCGGTCGTCATTGAGCCACATGGAGCAGTTTCCGAGCCCGCCCGACCGCCGGCCGGGTCTTGCCTCACTGCACGACTTTGAACTCGGAACGTCCGGACTTATCGGAAAATGTGAGGTGGAAGCGCTGCCTGCCGTTCGCATCGTACACGGAGAATCCGGCGTTCTTCTTGGGGGTGACCCCTAACCCGAGGCGTTCCCGTCCGGCGGGGCTGTAGATGCGGAGCCCCACGGCATTGCCAGGTAGCACGCCGAGTCGCATCCGGCCTTCGGGCGTGATCAGCACGAGGGCATGGGTCGTGATACCCTGCCGGAGCTCCGCGCGGGTCCGCGCGACGAGCAGGAGAGACGCGATTGCGATCACCAGGCTTGCCGCAGTGACGAGAATGAGCCACGTATCCTTTTTGATCGCGGGCTGTCCTTGTTGATACATCCCAACACCTCCGTGATAAGACTTCCCCGATACTATGCCCTGCAAACAGCTATCAGAGACCACCCCTCGCCGAATACCCTCACTTCTTTGGGGCACGGCGCCCAGGACCGATGTAGGTGACACGTAGGCCCAGCGATGCCGCCGAACGAGCCTGTGCGGCATCGGCTGTGGCGATAGGCAGCGCGCCCGTAGCTGCAACGGCAAGGTGCAATGCATCAAGGGTGCGGAGCGGGACATCAAATCCGCTGATCCAGCCCCGCGCAATCTGGTACGTGGCTCTATCCAGCTCAAGTCGGGTATATGCTCCACCCTCGAGATGTCCAATGAAAACGGCCGCGATTCGACGAGCGTCTTCACGCGGGAGTTCTCGCTCTCTGACCTTGCGGGCCAGAGCAGAGAAGAACTCCACTTCCCCAAGGTCACTCAGCGCGATCCCGGATGTTTCCTGCAAGAATCGCTGAACACGACTGCTGATAGGCTCAGGAAAATAGTATGGGACGAGGACGCTTGTGTCGGCGTAAATCAATAGCGCTCCTCACGTCTTGCCTTTACTACGGTCGTGCTCATGGGCTCGCCTTTAACTCGGATCGAAGCCCTGAAAGCGGTGAGGTCCGGCAAAGGCATGCGCGACCGGACAGGAGGCACGAGCCGAGCCACCGCCTTCCCCCGCCGCTGAATCACGATCGCCTCTCCCCTCGCCACTCTATTCAAAAGAGCCGGGAGGCCGGCCCGGGCATCCCTCGCATTGACTTTCCTCACGACGCACCCCAGCAGAGTTAAACTGTACACAACAAGTGTACACTATCTCTCATGATGGATGCAAGTCTCCGATCTGTGCACAAATAGTGTCACCGAGCGACGAACTGATGCCTCAAAACTGTGTTGCCGAACTTAGGGGGCATCACGGCTCGTGCCGGCGCCTTCGCTGATGGTCACTTTGCAAACACTAAGCGAAGCGCACTGGCCCAATAGAGGATTGGTGGGCGCGCGAGGACTTGAACCTCGGACCTCTTCGGTGTGCCCATCGGATTCGAGGTGGTGTTCGGTGAACGTACGGGGGTTAGACCTTGTGTTCCGATGCCGCCGGCTGTAGGATGTATCCAGAGTCCGGAGGGTCAAGCACATTGTCGGACCCGTAAGTTTTAAGGATAACACCTATTGAGGTGGGAGCATCGAGATATGACGAGATCAGCACGAGACCTCTTTAAAGAAGCCATGAGGCTCGACCCGAACGAGCGCGTCGCCCTCACGGGCCTGTTGATCGAGAGTCTCGACCCCGAATCAGAGGAAGGTGTCGAACAAGCGTGGGTCGCCGAAATCGAGCATCGCATGGCCGAACTCGACTCTGGCGCAGTCAAACCCATCCCTTGGAGTGAACTGAGAACGCGACTGTACCGCGGCTCGAGTGCCCCCAACAGCCGTTAAGTTCCACCCGGCGGCCGCCGAGGAAGCAGCAGCAGCCTACGAATGGTACACGCAGCGCAGCCTGGTTGCAGCGCGCGGTTTCCGCGAAGAACTGCGGCATGCCGTTGAAGCCGTAGCCACAGCCCCGGACCGGTGGCCACGATACGGCGCTCGCGCTCGGCGCTACCTTTTCCCCCTGTTTCCCTTCAGCCTGGTCTACCGGTTGCGAGATGGCGAGGTCGAGGTACTTGCGGTGGCCCATGGCAAGCGCCGACCCGGCTACTGGCAAGCCAGAATACATCGCGCCCCATGATTCCTGCCGCGTTGACCGGGAACTGAAGCCCCCTTTGCAGATCGGTCACCAGGGAGTCTAGAACAGGGTGACAGGGGAGCCTTGTACCCGACGAGGTTTAAGGTTTTTCCATCCAGCATCTCGAGCGTGAACGCGGGAGCTAGTCTCGCGAACGAACCGACCGCTTCCTCGTGGGCCTATTTACCTTCAAGCCCAGTCGTCGCAGAGACTGAACCGCCTTATCTACATCAACGGCCCTCAGCCAAGCCTCAAGCGGCAATCCTTTCGTCTTCTTGTACTGTCGCTCCCTAATGCGATGGATCCACTTCAGCGACGGGGTCTCTGGCTCGGTGCGCCGCGGCATTGTCTCAAGCCTCCTCGGGGCAAAGAGCGTTCATCCTTGGAGTGGTAATAGTATCAAGAGGTCCCGCAAGATGCCGCGATCTCGTCACGCTCGGAGCTTACGATCTTCTACAGATGTGCGCGGATGCCTAACGGGCTTAGTGTACGACAATGTACTCAGCGATGGATTCAGCGTTCGGAATCGGCAAGTGGTCTTCCTGCAATCCCTGTACGTGCATTTGAATTGCCTCACGAATGTTTTGCTCAACTTCCTCGCGAGTCTCGCCAGTCGCAACACAACCAGGCAGATCTGGCAAATAAGCTGAAAAGTTCTTGTCTGCCCTTTCAATGACCACTAGAAAACGATACACCTTTTAATTGACCTCCTCGTTAATGCGCCTGCTTCAAGACGCTGTTCAAAGTGCCGGATAGGGGTAGATTAAATAGCCAGAGGGCGCCAACCAGGAAAGGAGAGCTAACAGACGTCATCCGTTCCTTTCTGCTGGTGCCCTTCATTTTCGAGCCTATACTCCACGATATTGAGCGTTTCCAACCACAACACATCACACACGGATCTATGCCACTTGCCGTGCATGAGCAATCTCACGGTCGCCTACCGATCGGACATCTCCGGCACGCAGGGTCACGACTGCTAGAGTCTGGCCGGCTAGAGTAGAGAACTCGACCTCGTATCCGGCGCTTCCCCTGTGAACTAACACTACTGTCCCGATATCCCCTGCTCGTAGGCCGCGATCCATCAGGTCTCTAGTCAGTACAACCAGGTCCGATTCCCTCATGGTGATCTCCTTCTCTATATCGGGTATGCCGGGGGGTGCAGTCCGGTGCAGTCGGCCGAAGCCGCAGAACCCTTGGAAAACAAGGACGGGAGCAACCTCGTGCAGTCCGGTGCAACTGGGAGCATGGTGGGCGCGCGAGGACTTGAACCTCGGACCTCTTCCGTGTCAAGGAAGCGCTCTGACCCCTGAGCTACGCGCCCGCCCGGCAACGCGATTTTACGGTACGGGGGATACCCCGTCAAGAACGCGACCGTCTCCTCCCGGGCGCCCGGCAAGACATGTCGCCTCGGACGTCGAAGTGGGCATGTAGTCGTACGCAGACCATCAGCGGGCGGGAGAGTGGATGAGGCAGCCGCTTCGAGCCATCGCAGCAGCATTCGGGATCGCGTTCCTGATTGCCACCTCCGCGTCTTCCCAGGGCACTCCCCCGGCTCCAGCTGAATCCACGGCGAACGGGTTCGTCAAGACCGGGCTCGAAGTCTTCCTCCACACCCCTCCCCCCGCGGTCCTCGGGAAGCGGGTCGGGCTCATCACCAACCCCACCGGGGTAGACCACGCGCTCTACAGCACGGTCGATCTCCTGGCGGCCCGCAAAGATATGCATCTGGTCGCGCTGTTCGGTCCGGAGCACGGCGTCCGGGGCGATGGGGGAGGGACCCTGGCCGACGCCATCGACCCCAAGACGCACCTCCCGATCTTCAGCCTCTATGGGAGCACGCGCAGCCCCACCCCCGGGATGCTCAGAGGGGTCGATGCGATCGTCATGGATCTCCAGGATGTCGGAGCGCGATTCTACACCTATATCTCCACCCTGGCCCTGGCGATGCAGGCGGCGGCGGAAAAGGGGATCCCCTTCGTCGTCCTGGACCGGCCCAACCCGATCGGCGGACAGATGGTGGATGGACCCGTGCTCGATCCCCGTTGGAAATCCTTCATGGGGATGTACCCGATCCCGATCCTTCACGGGATGACGATCGGAGAACTGGCGCAGATGTTCAACCAGGAGCACGGGATCGGGGCCAATCTGATCGTCGTTCCGATGCAGGGGTGGAAGCGGTCCACCTGGTTCGACGACACGGGGCTCCCCTGGGTGACGACATCGCCCGGGATCCCCCACTTCAACACCGTCGTCCTCTACCCGGCCATGGGCCCGATCGGCGACACCAGCCTCTCCGTGGGAATCCTGACCACCAAGCCGTTCGAGGTCGTCGGCGCGACGTACATCCAGCCGTGGCGCTTGAAGGAGGCCCTGGATGCCCGCAACATCGGCGGCGTGGCGTTCCGCGAGACCTACTGGCGCGGCGAGCCCTGGACGGACTCGGGCGGACCGGAGTACGCGGGCGTGGAGATCCGCGTGACCGACCGGGCGGTCTATCGCCCGGTGGATCTCACGCTCCAGATCATCGACGCCGTGAGGCGCATCTACCCGGGAAGGTTCGGGTGGGGCAAGACGCGCTTCGGCAACTATCTCTTCGACCTGGACATGGGTACGGATCAGGTGCGCAAGATGCTCATGGCGGGCAAATCGCCTGAGGAGATCGAGAAGACCTGGGAGCCTGATCTGGAGCGCTTCAAGGCAATTCGGGCCAAGTACCTCCTCTATGAGTAGGCGGGCCTGACCGCTTCCCTTCAGATCACCGGCTCTCCACCGCTTCCTTCTGCTTCTTCGCTTCGGCGATCACGCGCTCGGCGATGTGGGCGGGCACCTCGTCGTAGTGGGCGAACTCCATCTCGAACGTCCCCCGGCCCCCCGTGATCGACCGCAGGTCCGAGGCGTACCTGAGCATCTCCGCCATGGGCACCTGCGCGCGCACGATCGACGTCCCCTCCGCGCCCGCCTCCATGCCCTGAATCCGCGCCCGCTTGCTGTTGAGGTCGCCGATGATATCGCCCATCTGGTCTTCGGGCACCTGCACCGCCACGGTCATCACCGGCTCGAGCAGCACCGGTTTCGCCTCCTGCATGGCCTTCTTGAACGCCATCGACCCGGCGATCTTGAAGGCCATGTCGGACGAGTCGACGTCGTGGTAGGACCCGTCCACGAGGGTGACCTTGACATCGACAACCTGATACCCGGCGACGATTCCCTCTTCCATTGCCTCCTTGACTCCCTTCTCGACCGAGGGAATGAAGTTCCGCGGGATGGCCCCTCCAAAGACCTTGTCGACGAACTCGTAGCCCCCGCCGAGCGGCTTCGCGCTGAGTTCGATCCAGCAGTCGCCGTACTGGCCGCGCCCCCCGGTCTGCCGCTTGTACTTCCCCTGCACGCGGGCGTGCCCGCGCACCGTCTCCCGGTAAGGAACGCGGGGCACCGAAAGGGTCACCTCCGTCCCGAACTTCCGCTTCAGGCGGTCGGCCACAATCTCGAGGTGGGACTCCCCCATGCCTGAGAGAACCGTCTGTTTCACCTCGCCGGCCCGCCGGACCTGGAGGGTGTGGTCCTCCTCGATGAGCCGGGCCAGCGCGGCGCTCAGCTTGTCCTCATCGGCCTTGCTCTTCGGCTCGATGGCCATGGACATCGCCGGCTTGGGGAACTCGATGGATGGCAGGATCACCCCCCGATCCTTGTCGGTCAGGGTGTCTCCGGTGCCGGTCTCGGCGAGCTTGGCAACGGCGCCGATGTCTCCGGCGCCGATCTCCGGGGCCGGCTCCTGGTGCTTCCCCCGGAGGAAGAAGAGCTGGCCGAGGCGCTCGGCTTTGCCTTTGCTGGCGTTCCAGGCCTGCGAGTCGGACTTGAGCGTGCCGCTGAACACCCGCAGGTACGAGAGCTTGCCCACGTACGGGTCGGCCATCGTCTTGAACACCTGCGCGGCCGGCACCCCGTCGGAGGCCGTCAGCGTCACCTCCCCGCCCTTGGCGCTCCGCGCCGCCACCCCTTCCCGCGCCGCGGGCGAGGGCGGCAGTTGAACCAGCGCATCGAGCAGGGCTGCGACGCCGATCCCGCGGGGGGCCGCCGTGCAGAGGACGGGCGCCAGCGTTCCCGCGCGAACGCCGCGTTGGAGGCCGGCGACGAGGGCGGCCGGTTCGAGCTCGCCCTTTTCCAGATATGTCTCGGTCAACTGATCGTCGGTCTCTGCGATGGCCTCCACGAGGCGGTCTCGGGCCTCGGCCGCGGCCGCTTGGACGTCCCGCGGGACGCTGTCGAGCGCCATCGGGCCGGACGGGCCGAGCGCCGTCATCGTCACGAGGTCGATGGTCCCGCTGAACGATCCCGCCGAGCCGATCGGCCACTGCAGCGCGACCACCTGCCGGCCGAAGCGTTCCGCCAGACCTTCGACGACCCTGGCGAACGCCGCGTTCTCCCGGTCCATCCTCGTGACCACCACGATCCGGCTCAGGCGCTCCCGGACCGCGAGGCTCCAGGCCTTGTCGGTCTGCACCTCCGCGCCCGCGGTCGCGTCGACTGTGACGAGGACGCTCTCGACGGCCCGCAGCGCGCCGACGACCTCGCCGATGAAGTCGGGATACCCCGGGGTGTCGATGAGGTTCAGTTTCGCGTCCTTCCACTCGAGCGGCGCGAGCGCGGCATTGACGGTGATCTTCCGGCGGATCTCCTCGGGGTCGAAATCCGTGGTGGTGGTCCCGTCCTCCACCCGTCCGAGCCGGTCCACAGCCTTGGCCGCGAACAGCATCGCTTCGACCAGGGAGGTCTTCCCCGTTCCGCCGTGTCCGGCGACGGCGACGTTCCGGATCTTGTCCACCGGGTATCGCTTCACGACCATGCCTCCTGGCCGCCCCTTAAGGCATTGTGGAGCGGCCCTAGTACCCGAGGATCGGATCGACCACGTTCAGCAGCGGCTGCCCACCGAGATACCGCCGCAGGTTCTCACAGAAGTGCGGGATGATCCGATCCATGTACCCGGGGAAGTCTCCGGCGACATGGGGGGTGATGATCAACCGCGGGGCCGCCCACAGCGGGCTGTCGGCCGGGAGCGGTTCCGTGTCGAAGACATCGAGGCCGGCGCCGGCCAGCCGCCCGGCCCGGAGGGCCGCCAGGAGCGCCCCTTCGTCGACGAGCCCTCCCCGCCCGATGTTGACCAAGAACGCCCCTTCCGGCAGCGCCGCGAGTTCGCGCGCGCCCACGCTCCCCCGTGTCGCGGGCGTCAGGGGCAGCGCGATGACCAGCACCGACGCCTCCCGCAGCACGGCGTCGATCTCGTCCGGCGGATACACGCGCTCGACTCCGGGGATCTGCCGCGGCCGCCGTACGGTCCCCACGACCCGCATCCCAAAGGCCGCCGCCCGGCGGGCCACCTGGACGCCGATCGTCCCGAGGCCGAGGACCCCCATCGTGCGTCCCGCCAGCACCGTGCCCCGCAGTTCGTCGTGTACCCACCGGCGCGCGGCCTGGCAGTCGCGGGCCTCCCAGAGCCGCCGCGTGTGCGTCAAGATGAATCCGAAGACGTGATCCGCGATCGCATCGCCGTGGACGTGGTTATTGGTCACCCGGATGTCGGTGCCGGCCACATCCTGGCAGAGGTTCTCGACCCCGGCCCCGAGCGCCTGCACCCACCGCAGATGCCGGGATCCCACGGCGCCGTCGCGAAGCGGGCGGAAGCCCATGATGATCTCCGTCTCCGGCGCCTCCCGAAGCCACGTCGTCCGGTCCGTGACGCGGACCACGCGCACCCTCGGATCGACCGCCTCGATCGCGGCGGCGTGGCGGTCGCTCACCGCCCGGAGCACGGCCACCACGCAGGGCGGGCCGGCGGAGCGCTCAGGCGGCATCCTGCGCGCCCTCCCGGAGCCGCCGAAGGACAAACTGCCGGTCGAGGGCGGTGAGGAACCAGCCCGCCTGGGGGCCGGAGTCCTTGCCGAGGAACACCTGGTAGATCGCCCCGAACGCCTCGCGGGGGCTGAGGTTCATCTCCGCTTTGAGATCGTGCAGATGCGCGTGCAGCTCCTCCCCGGTCCAGTTCCGGGCGCCGACGCTGTCGGCGACGCGCGCCAGGTACTGCCGCTGCAGGGGGGTGAGGGCGGCGACGGTCGTGGGCAAGGTGGCATGGATCTCGAACTTGTAGTGCTCCGGCGCATAGGTGTCGAGCCACCGGCGGGCGTCCACCGCGCGGTGCTCGAGCTCGTCGCGATCGGCCTCGGTGAGGGGCGCCCCTTTCTCGCGCGCCACGGCCCGCGCGAGATCCACGGTGGGCATCTGGATGAGGTAGGCCACCTTGGCGAACCGCGGCCGGTAGCACTGCACCGGCTTGCCGGCGATGCGCGAGTAGTGAAAGGTGCGCGCCAGATCGGGATTCTCCACCTCGTGGAAGTAGGCGGCCGCCGCGCGGTCATATTCGTCGTAGAGCGCCGGGATCGTCTCGCCGCCGGGGTCGAACTCCAGCTGCCGGCGCGGGACGGGCCGGACAATGAGGAACCGCGCCAGCTCGGGCCGCAGCACCTCCAGGATCTCCGCCGCGGTCACCCCCACCGCCTTGGATGTGCTCATCTTCTTGCCGCCGAAGAGGAGGAACTCGTACGGAAAGGCGAACGGCGCCGGCCGGCCGAACACCCGGACGCCGACGGCGCTCGCGACATCGTGCGTGCCCCCCCGGGTCATGTGGTCCTTGCCCGCGCCCTCGACGGTCACACCCAGGACCGACCACTTCGCCGGCCACTCCACGCGGTAGAGCAGCTTCGCGCCGCCCCCGAACGGCGACCGCCGGCCCCGGTTGCCGCACCCCTCGGCCCAGGCCACTTTATCCGGCGCGCAGACATACTCGACCTCGCCGCCCGACCAGGAAACGACGGTGGTCGTGCCGATCCGCCCGCAGCGCTCGCACAGCACCTGGATCGGCCACCAGTGATCGTCGATCCGCTTGCTGTGCGTCACTTCGCGGTAGATCTCGCGAATCACCTGGACGTGATCGAGGGCGAGCCGGATGGCCGCGTCAAACTCCCCGGACCGGTACATCTCGGAGGTCCGATAGATCCGCGGGTGCGCGCCCAGCCGCTCGAACACGCCGGCAAACTCCGCCGCGAAGTAGTGCCCGTAGCTGGGCGCCTTCCCGTCCGGGGACGGGATGTTCGCAAACGGCATCCCCATGTATCGGGCGTACTGCGGGAGACCCGGGGGCAGCCCATCCATCGGGTCGTAGTCGTCGAACCCGTACAGGAACTCGGCCGCCGCGCCGGATTCGCGCAGGCCGCGGGTCACGCAGTCGTGCATGATCACGCCGCGCAGGCTGCCCACCGGGACCGGCCCGGAGGGGGTCTTGGCGTCGTTGACGGTGTGCGGACCGGGGTGCTGCCCGCGCAGCTCCTCGACGAGCAGGTCGACCCACATGGTGCCGTTACGTTCTCGCCGGTGTCTCGGCCTTCCTCCGGAGCCATTCCCGGGCCTCGCCCACGAGATAAAATGAGCCGGTGATGACCAGCACGTCCTCGGGGGCGGCGAGCGTCTGCGCGCGCTCGACGGCGGACCGCCGGTCTGGCACGGCGATGACCGTGGGCGCGTACCTGCGGACCTCCTCGGCCAGCGCCTCAGCGGACAGCGCGTGCGGGTTGTGGGGCGTGGTCGTGACGACCACGTCCGCCATCGGGGCGATCAGCGCGGTGACCGACCGGTAATCCTTGGTGGCCAGCATGCCGAACACCAGCACCAGGCGCCGGCCGCCCAGGAGCTCCCGCAGGGTATCGCGCAGCGCGGCCATCGAGGCGGGGTTGTGGCCGACATCGATAATGGTGTGCGGCCGCGAATCGATCAACTCGATGCGCGCGGGCAACCGCACCGCCGCGAGCCCCCTCCGCACCGCGTCGGGCTCGACCGTGATCCCGCCGCATTCCGCCAGCGCCTCGACGGCGGCGATGGCGGTCCCGGCGTTGATGGCCTGATGGCGCCCCAGCAGCGGCACGGCGATCGGGTAGGTGGCCCTCAGCCCCCGTACGGTCGCCTGCACCCCGCTGAGCGTGGACGCGGTCGCGCGAACCTCGACATCGCGCCCCACCTGGACGAGGCGGGCCTGCTGCGCCCGGCACGCCCCTTCGATCGTCGCGGCCGCCTCCTCGGGCTGCGGCGCGGAGACGACGCGGCCCCCCGGACGGATGATCCCGGCCTTTTCCGAGGCGATCTCCGTGAGCGTCTCGCCGAGAATCTCCATGTGATCGTAGCTGATGGGCGTGATGACCGAGACCAGCGGGTCGAGGACGTTGGTCGCGTCGAGGCGGCCGCCGATCCCCACCTCGACGACGGCGAGATCGACCTCGCGGCGCACGAAGTGCAGCAGCGCGAGCGCCACCGTGGCCTCCACATAGGTGGGCGGCCCCCACGGCAGCCCCGACAGCTGCTCGACGGCGGGCCGGACGATCTCGACCAGCGCAGCCAGATCCGCCTGCGAGATCATCTGGCCGTTGATCTGGATGCGCTCCCGGTACTCCACCAGGTGCGGCTTCACCGTCAGCCCGGCCCGCAGACCCTGCGCGCGCAGCATGCCGGCGATCATCACCGCGGTCGAGCCCTTGCCCTTGGTGCCCGCCACCAGCACGCTCTTCAACCGCCGGTGGGGATCGCCAACCAGCCCGAGGAGATGGCGCATCCGCGCCAGCTTGACCTCGCTGTACGGCGGTCTCGGGCGGTCCGCCGTGATCAGGCCGTCCAGGAAGGCCAGCGCCGCGGCGTAGGTCACGGCCGGCCCTCCGCCTGGAGCCGCGCGGCGGCCAGCGTATTGTCCAGCAGCATGGCGATCGTCATCGGCCCCACGCCGCCCGGCACCGGCGTGATCGCGGACGCGACCTCCTTCACGGCCTCGAAGTCGACGTCCCCCACGAGCTTCCCGCCGGCGTGGCTGTTCCCGACATCGATCACGACGGCCCCAGGGCGGACCATCTCCCGCCGAATCAACCGGGGCTCCCCCACAGCGCTGACCAGGATCCTTGCCCGCCGGGTGTGGGCGGCCAGGTCGGCGGTCCGGGAGTGGCAGATCGTCACCGTCGCATTCCGGGCGAGCAGCAGCAGCGCCGCCGGCCTGCCAACGATGGTGCTCCGCCCGACGATGACGGCCTCGGCGCCCTCCACAGACGCTCCGGCGTGATCGATCAGGACCAGGATCCCGAGGGGGGTGGCGGGGATCAACCGGGGGCGCCCGAGCGCGAGCCGCCCGGCGTTGGCGGGGCTCAGCCCGTCCACGTCCTTGTCCGGATCGATCCGCTCGAAGACCGCCTGCGGGTCGATCTGCGAGGGCAGCGGCAATTGCGGGAGGATCCCGTGGACATCGTCGCGGCGGTTGAGATCGTCGATGAGGGCGAGGTAATCGCCCGCGGTCGTGTCGCCGGCCAGGTGGAACGTCTCCGAGCGGATTCCCACCTTGCCCGCCGCCCGCGCCTTGCTCTCGACGTACATCTTCGATGCGGGATCGGTCCCCACGAGCACCGCCGCGAGGCAGGGCGCCACCTGATGGCGGGCCGTGAACGCCGCGACCTGCCCGGCGAGTTCCAGGGATCGCGCCTGCGCAAGGGCCCTGCCGTCGAGGATCTTCGCCGTCACGTTGTGGCTCCGGTTCAAGATCGAGCGGGTCGGATGGCTGGGCTCAACTCGGCGAGGGACACGGTGGGAAAGATGGAGCGGGAGATGGGAATCGAACCCACATCACCAGCTTGGAAGGCTGGCACTCTACCATTGAGCTACTCCCGCCCGGCGGGCGCATGGTTGGCCACTACTATACCAGGATGCGAGGCGTTTTCCCACACCGGGGAGAACAGCAAGACCCCCGCGGACTGACCCGCGGAGGGCCTTCTTCGTGCGGCGTTTGCCCGGCCGAACCTACGCCATCGTCACCTCGACTTACTCGCCCTGGCGGACGCGCTGATCGGCGTGGAGAAAATGACGGCTCACGGTCACGACGGCGCCTGCGCTGTGCAGGTACGCGAGCAGCGCATCCCGGACCTCGCGCTCCGCCGGCAGCTGGCGAAGGTGCACGCGCCGGACCCGCCCGGCGGCGACATCGCGGACCAGGAACGCCCACCCGGAAAGGCCCCGCTGCGTGAGCAGCGTGACCAGCTCGTCGACGGTGCGGGTGGGGCCCTCCGGGTGGGCGGGGGCCGTGTGATTTCCGCCGTCGGGGACTGAGTCCTTCGCGTGTTCGTGCACCTGTGCCTGCTCCCGGCTCTCGCCCGATCCGTCGAGGAGGGGGTTCCACCGGCCCCGTTCGGCCGCGGCAAATTTCAGGTAATCGTCCGGGCAGACATACATGCGGGATGGACCCGCCACCTTCCAGGATTCTTGCAGCTCAACAAAGTACCATCCCGGATCGTTCTGCCGCCGGACTTTCGGGCACTTGAAACACCGCGCCCCGTTGTGCTGACCTTGTACGACTGAGACGTCCAGGAAGACCCCCACCCCGTGCGCCAGCCGCCATACGCGGGGCCCACGCCCAAAGTAGACGGAAGCGACCACACGGGCTCCGTCTGCCCGGTAGATGCCCCAAATGCGGATAGGATAGACCGAACCGGGTGCGGCGCGGGAGACTGGGCGCCGTGCACGGCATGCGGAGCGAAGCTCGAAGAGACGACGCGCGAGAACGCTTGTGGTGGGGAGGAGAGGATTCGAACCTCTGAAGGCATTCCGCCAGCTGATCTACAGTCAGCCCCCTTTGGCCGCTTGGGTACCTCCCCAGTCCTCTGTGAGTTTAGAAGCGCGACCGCCCCCTGTCAACGAACCGGGGCAGGCGGGTGATGGGCCGGGCCGCCGCCGGGCCCATGTGGTCCGGGCGCATTCTGCGCGGCCTAGGTGACCCGCATCACCACCTCCCGTGCCAGCAGGTGGAGCGCGTCCAGGTCTTCCTGATCGAAGAACTGCAGCATGTACCGCTCCATCCCCTCCGCGTTGAGGTCGCGGATCTGCCCGACGATCTCCTCGGGCGAGCCGACCAGCCACCCCTCCTTCCGGAGGGCCGCGGGGAGGGCGGCGGCCGGCGTGGACCGCCACCGCGGGAGGACCTCCTGGATCTTGCGGGCGCGCCGCTCCAACGCCGCGCCGTTCTCTCCGATCAGGAACGCGCCCATCCACGACCGGCGGATGGTCTTCGGGTCGCGACCGATCTTTCCGCATGCGGCCACCAGGATCTCCGCCTTCGCGCGGACATCGGCCGGGGGCCGGCTGCCGCCGCAGTTCCATTCGTCCGCGTGTTTCGCCACCACCTCCAGCACGCGCGGCCCTTTGCCGCCGATGATCACGGGGATCCGCGGGCGCTGAACGGGCTTCGGCCATCCGACGGCCCCGTCGAGTCGATAGTACCGTCCGGCAAATTGGGCGGGGCCATCCTGCCAGAGCGCTCGGATGACGCGGACCGCCTCGTCCAGCCGCCGGATCCGCTCGCCCACAGGCGGGTAGGAGATCCCGAACGCCTGGTGCTCGCGATCGTGCCAGCCCGCTCCGACGCCGAGCTCCAGGCGGCCTCCGGACAGTTCATCCACGGCCGCCGCCTGACGCGCGAGCAGCGACGGATGGTGAAAGGTGATCGGGCACACCAGCGGTCCGAAGCGAATCCGGCGGGTCAGCATCGCCAGGACGGCCAACGATGCCCAGGTGTCGAGGCCAGGCCGGTCCGGCACGTCGAAGAGCGAGAACAGATGGTCCGACCGCCAGAGCGACTCGAATCCCAGGGTGTCGACCACCTCGGCAACGCGCCGCCACCGGGCCCAAGTCAGCCCCTCCTGCCCTTCGATCATAATCCCGATGCGGATCACGCCATCCCCCTCTCCTCACGCCGCGATGCCGGACGCGCCCGGCCGCCGCGCCCGAGCGCGCTGCTCCCCTATCCCCGGCTGTAGGGCAGAAAGAACCGGCCGGCGCTCGAGCCGCCGTCCACATCCAGCACCGTTCCGGTGATGTACCCGGCGCGCGGCGAAGCCAGGAACAGCACCGCGTCGGCGATCTCCGACGGCTGGCCCATCCGCCCCCAGGGGATCGTCGTCATCAGCGTCTCCCGGTAGCCCGGGTTCACGTCGGCCCGGCGCCCCACATCGATCAGGCCCGGCGAGACGACGTTGACATGGATCCGGTGCTCGGCGAGTTCCTGCGCGAGCACCTTGCTGAACATGACGACCGCCGCTTTGGACGCGCAGTAATGCGAGGCGCCCCGGCGCGCCGACTTGTAGGCGCCCGAGGCGATGTTCACGATCTGTCCGCCCTGGCCCCGGGCGATCATGCGTCGGGCCACGGCGCGGGACATCAGGAAGGTCCCTTTCAGGTTGGTGTCCATCACATCGTCCCACTGGTCCTCGGGCATCTCGACGACCGGACAGTTGGGGTACACGGCCGCGTCATTGACCAGGACGTCCACGTGGCCGAGGCGCCGGGTCGCGTCCTCGACGATCCGTTCGACCCCGTCGGCCGTGCGGACGTCCCCGGGCACGGCCACGGCCCGCCCCGGGCCGCCGTCGAGGACCCGGACGGTCTCCTCCGCCCGGTCTCGGTGGAGATCGACCACGGCGACCACGGCGCCCTCCCGCGTGAAGGCCGCGGCGATCCCCCGGCCGATCCCGCTGCCGGCGCCGGTGACGAGGACGCCCTTCCCGGAAAACTCCCGATCGCTCATGTCGCACCTCCGATGGTCTGCGCCTGCGATCCTCTGCCTCTCCGGGCGACCTGCCCCGAGTGCCCTCCGGCCTCGGCCGCATCCGGAGGCGGGGCCGCCCTCCAGTGAGGAGATTCGCCATCGGCCGGCGAATTACCGCGTGGACGGCCGTTTGCACGACCCGAGGTGAGCGCGCGGATGGGCACGACGACCACGATCATCCTGATCCTCATCATGATTGGCCTGCTGACGCTGGCCATCTGGCTTGCGCGGGCGCTGGCGTCCTACCCGCGCGACCCCGCGGCGCACGGTCCGGGGGCCCTGGTCGAGCGCGACCTCAGCGGCCGCGCGACGCCGCCCAAACTGGGGTGGAACTGGGGCGCGTTTTTCCTGGGGCCGATCTGGTATTTGTTCGAGGGACTGTGGGTCTACACGGTCATCCTCACCTGCCTCCTCATGCTCTCCGGCGGCATCCTGCTGCCCTTTGTCATGGTCTATAGCGGGCTCAAGGCGAACGAGACGCTCGAGGACGCGCGGCTGGCGCATCACAGTGTCTACTAGCGCCACGCGCCTCCGCTAGAGCTTCCGCAGGCGCGGATCGAGCAGATCCCGCACCCCGTCCCCGACGAGGTTGAACCCCAGCACCAGGAACAGAATGGCGATCGCGGGAAACGTCGCGATCCACCACTGATCCATCAGGAACCGGCGCCCCTCCGAGACCATCACCCCCCACTCGGGCGTGGGAGGCTGGGCGCCGAATCCGATGAACGACAGGCCCGCCGAGATGAGGATGATGTTGCCGATGTCGACCGTGGCCTGCACCAGGATGGGCGCCACGGCGTTGGGGATCAGGTGGCGTGTCAGGATCGCCGCGTCGGTCGCCCCCTCCGCCCGGGCCGCCTCGACGTAGTCCCGGGTGCGCAGGGTGAGGACCTGGGCTCGGGCGATCCGCGCATACGCAGGCCACGATGTGACCGCGATCGCCAGCAGCGCGTTGGTGAGGTTGGGGCGGAGGATGGCGGAGATCGCCATCGCCAGGATCAGGCTCGGAAACGCCAGGAACATGTCGGTGATCCGCATCAGCGACTCGTCCCACCACCCCCCGTTCCACCCGGCCAGCATGCCGGTCACGATCCCGAAGGCCGTCGCCACCAGGACCACCGCGGTTCCCGAGACCAGGGAGATCCGCGCGCCGTAGATAACGCGGGTGAACACGTCCCTGCCCAGCGAGTCCCTGCCGAATGGGTAATCGCGGGTGGGACCGCTGAGGCGCCGCCCCAGGTCCTGGGCCAGCGGGTCGTGGGGGGCCAGGACCGGCCCGGCGAGCGCAATCACGAGGAAGCAGGCGACGATGATCCCGCCGGCCATCGTCAGCGGGCTTCGCCGCACCGCCTGCCAGATGAGGTCCGTGGCTGCGCCTCGAACGGCCGTTACGTGTACCGGATCTGCGGATCCAGGTAAGCGTACAGGACGTCGACGATCAGATTGGCGACCGAATAGATCAGCGCGATCACCAGCGTCACGCCGAGGACGGCCGGGATGTCGACGCTGATCATGGAGTTGGTGACGTAGCGGCCCAGGCCGGGCCAGGAAAAAATCGTCTCGGTCAGCACCGCGCCCGAGAGCAGGCCCCCGTAGACGAGCCCGATCACGGTCACCGTCGGCAGGAGCGCGTTTCGCAGGGCGTGCCGCAGCACCACCCGCGGCTCGGCCACCCCTTTCGCGCGGGCGGTGCGCACATAGTCCTGGCGCAGGACCTCGAGCATGCTGCCGCGCGTCATCCGCGTGATGAGGCCGGCGGAGTAATAGCCGAGGACGAAGGCGGGCAGGAGGAGATGCTGCAGCGCATCGCCGAGGGTCGCCCAGCTGCCCGAGAGCAGCGCGTCGACCGCCACCATCCCCGTGATGTGCGGCGGCGGCGGCGTGTAAATCCCGAGCTGGCCGGGCCCCGGGAGGATCCCCAGACGGGAGTAAAGGAGCCCCAGGAGCAGGAGCGCGACGTAGAACACCGGCAGCGACGTCCCGCCGAGGGCGAACACCCGCGCGACCTGATCGGGCCACCGGTCCTTGTACAGCGCGGAGACCACCCCGGTGGGCACCCCGATCAGGATCGCGACGACCATCGCGGCCGTGGAGAGCTCCACCGTGGCCGGGAGGTACTGCGCCAGGTCCCGGCTCACCGGACGGTTGTCCATGATCGAGATGCCGAGGTTGCCGTGGATCAGGTCTCGGAGATAGAACAGGTATTGAATATGACGCGGCCGGTCGAGCCCCATCTGGTGGCGCACCTTCTCGACCAGATCCGGCGGCGCGTGCTCCCCGAGGTAGGAAACCACGGGGTCTGCCGGGACCACGTGGGAGATCACGAACGTGATCAACGTGATCCCGAAGACAACGAACACCGTCAGGCCGGCCCTGCGCGCCACGTAGCGGAGCAGGTTCATCGCTCACCCAAACCCGAGCGGGGGCAGGCGGCGCCCCTGCCCTGCCCCCATCCCGACCCTGCCGGCCTTATTGCTTGGTCAACGACAGGAAGTCGATGAAGTTCACCGGGTCGAACAGGAGGTTCTGGATCCGCTTCGAGACCCCCAGCGAGAGCACCGGCTGGTAGAGGATGGCGAACGGACCGTCCTGGGCCATCGTCTCGTTGACCCTCTTGTAGATCGCCCCGCGCTCGGGCGTGTTCTGCATCTCCGCGGCCTGGCCCACGAGCTTCACCAGCGGGTCGTTATAGTACTGCAGCCGCCACGCCAGCGACTTCTGCGTATAGTCGCCGAACGGCTTGGCAAAGTCGTCGGGATCGGGGTAGTCCACGAACCAGGAGAGCATCACCATCTGGGATTGCTGGCCGCGGTAGGCCTTCAGGAGCTCGCTCTGGGCCACCTGGCGGACATTGATCGTGATGCCGACCGCCCCCAGGTCGTTCTTGACCTTGGCGGCCAGGTCCCCCGACGAGATGCCGCCCGCCGCCGACCCGGTCCCCGTCAGCAGTTCGGCCGTGAACCCGCTGCCGAACCCCGCCTCCGCGAGCAGGCTCTTCGCCCGGGCCGGGTCGTGCTTGAACCAGAGCGTCGGCTCATACCCGAACAATCCCTTCGGGATCACCCCCTGCAGCGGCGCGCCGTTCCCGTTCAAGAGGTCGCCAATGATGCCGTCGTAGTCGATCGCGTATTTGACCGCGCGCCGGACCTCCGCCTTTCCAAACGCCGGCACGTTCTTCACATCCATCCCCAGGTACTGCATCGCCAGATCCGGGGTCTGCATGACGTAAAAGCGCGGTTCATGCTTGAGGGCATCGAGCTGGGCCGCCGACAGGTCCCAGGCGATGTCCGCGTCACCGCGCCCCAGCATTTCCCGCTGCACGGTGTTCTCCAGGATGTTGGGGTAGACGATCCGCTTGATCTGCGGCGCGGGGCGGAGGTTGTATCGTGGGTTTTCCACCAGCTCGATCGCCACCTGACGCTCCCACCGGGCGAGCTGGAACGGGCCGCTGCCCGCCGAATGGTCGGTGAGCCAGGCGCTGCCCCAGTCGTTGTTCACGACGTGCGCCTTCACCGTCGCGCTGTCCACAATCCCGGCAACCGCGTTGGCCATGATGGAGAGGAACGCCCCCGGGCTGAACGGCTTGGGCAGCGTGATGACGACCGTGGAGGGATCCGGCGCGGTGACCGCGCTCGAGACATTCTTGTCGTCGATCCCCATCTGGGTGATCAGCCACGCCGCGGGGTCCTTGGGGAGGCTGACGATGCGCTGGAACGTGTAGACGACGTCGTCGGCGGTGAGGGCATTGCCGCTGCTGAACACGATCCCCCGTTTCAGGTGGAAGGTGTAGATCCGGCCGTCCTTGCTCACGTCCCACGATTGCGCCACCTCAGGCCTGGGCTGGGTCAGGTTCCCGCGGGCAAACGTCACGAGATTCGAGTACATCTGTAGGTCGGTCAGGCTCGCGCTGAGCTCATAGGCGAGGTTGGGATCGAGCGTGACGGCATCGGTGATGTCGTGCGCGATGACCACGGTCTGTTGGGGACCGTAACTGGCCGCGAGCCCCCCGGGCACCCCGGCCCACGAAGCCAGCAGGACGCAGGCGAGCACGCCGATCGGCAACCGTCTCAATCGCACCACCCCCGGGAGCGCGGATCTGACCCACGCGTGTTCGGCGGACGGCAAGGCCGTCCCTGCCCAGGCCGCGGAGGGCACGGTCCGGGGCGGAGATGCCGCGATCGACCGTGTCTGCAAGAGGGGACCCGTGGGCATAGTGAATGTGCGAGGTCCGGCATCCTGGCGCTGGTGGTGGGTATGAGATATCTCCTGACAGGCGCGCGACACATCATCGGGTACGGCGTCTGCCTTGCCTTCATCACATTGACCTTGACGTTTTCGGGTCCGTTCATCGACGTGGTCCGGAGCAGCGACACCCACGTGACGACGCTCATCGGAGCGCTGGGATTCGATCCGAACATTGGCTGGATGACTCGGATCACGATCAACGTCTTCGGCGTGTCGTTCACGCCGGCGCTCGTGATAGGGCACGTGCTCGGCATCATGATCTCGCCGATCGGGCTCGTCGCCTTCATGATCTACTTCATTTTCCGCAGAGCCTTCCCCGACTGACGGCGCGTCAGGCGCTGCGCACTCCACCCGTCTCCCTCACCGAGCAGCCACCCCCCTGCCGGCCGCGGCGGCCGCCGGAGGATCTTTACCGCTCATGCCAAAGGAAGACATGGGAGGTGGTGCCGCCATGTCGCAGGCGAGACGCACTCAGGTCGTAGGATGGGGTTCCGGGTTGCTGGCAGGCGTTGGCGCGGGAATTGCGGCCGCCCTGGCGGGCCTGGCCGTGGGCGCGGTCATGCGGGCGAGCATCCCACCCCCACTCTTCGTGGCGTGGTCCGCGTTTGCGGCGGGCGTCCTCGGGGGGCTGCTCTATGCATGGTTGAGCCGGCTGATCGACCGTCCCGCTCCGGCCTTGTGGATCATGACCCTTGTGCTGGCAACGATCGACAGCGCGCTCATCGCCCTGGTACCCCTGCCGGCGGGAGCCAGCCCCGTTCGCCTGCCCATCGTGGGCCTCATCGTGCCGCTGAGGCAAATTGCGGCCCTCGTTGGGATCGGCCGGCTCGGCGAGCGCCACTTCCCCGCCGCGAATCTGGCGGCGGATACGGTGATGCACTACACGACCGCCGTGGCCGTTGCCCTCCTGGTCCCGGCGTGGGCCAGGCGGAGGAGTTAGGTGCGCGTCCGGGAGACCGCCCAGGCGGGCCGGGCGGGATCTGCGTTGCGCGACGGCGCAGGACAATGGATCCCGCCCGTCCTCAGGGTGCTGCTGGGCGCGCTCTTCATCGTGCACGGATCGGACAAGCTTATGGCCGCGATTCGGGATCCTCACATCCCGGGCTTCACGAAATCGCTGGACGCCATCGGCTTCCACCCAGGCCTGTTCTGGGCCTGGGTCGTGACGCTGGTCGAGTTTGCCGGCGGGATCTGCCTGTGCGTCGGCCTCTTCACTAGCGTGGCCGCCGCCCTGATCACCGTCGAGATGATCGTCGCGGGGCTCAATGTGAATCTCGCCCGCGGGTTCTACTGGACGAAGGGCGGGGTCGAGGTCCCTCTCGTCTTCGCGGTCATCGGCGCGATCCTGACGCTCGCCGGCCCCGGGGCGGCCTCGCTCGACGGGCTCATTTGGGGCGGACGCTCCCGGTCGGGGATTACCGGACCGCCCGCTTCCGGTTCCAGGCAAGACTCATAACCATACCGGCAACCCCGACGGCG
>Ga0209577_10000386_pt1 | contig 44810 bp, 36 predicted proteins | sample GraSoiAngelo_109_FD_185874 | JGI IMG/M metagenome (GOLD analysis project Ga0209577, IMG submission 185874) | Grasslands soil microbial communities from the Angelo Coastal Reserve, California, USA - 14_0903_12_20cm (SPAdes) (version 2) | ecosystem: Environmental > Terrestrial > Soil > Grasslands... | reverse complement strand
TGGCGCGCCTGCGGGCGAGCATCGTCAGCGAGGGCGGGCTGGCCCGCGTCGCCCGGGAGCTCGACCTCGGGCGCTACGTCCTGCTCGGCCGGGGAGAGGAGAAGGGCGGGGGGCGATCGCGGCCCGCGCTGCTGGCGGACGCGCTGGAAGCGGTCCTGGGGGCGGTGTACATCGACTCGGGCTACGGTGTCGCCCACTACTGTGTGACGCGGGTCTTCGCGGGCGAACTGAGCCGGCTGGAGGAACCGGGGGAAGGCGATTACAAGAGCCAGCTGCAGGAACTGGTCCAGCAACAGGAGCGGCGGCTCCCCCGGTATCGGATCACCGGCCAGCGCGGGCCGGAGCACGACCGGGCGTTTGTTGCGGTCGTGGAGGTGAACGGCCGCACCCTCGGAGAGGGCCGGGGCCGGAGCAAAAAGGAGGCCGAGCAGGCGGCCGCCCAGCAGGCGGTCGAATTGCTGAGGCGGGGCCGGGCCGGATGAAGTACCTGTGGGCGCCCTGGAGGATCCAGTACTTCAAGGGGCCCACGCGGAAGGACTGCATCTTCTGTTCGCTTCCGGGGGAGGGCCGGGATCGCGAGCACCGGATCGTCTACCAGGGGCAGCGGATGTTCGCCATTCTCAACACCTTCCCGTATAACTCCGGGCATCTCATGGTGGTGCCGCGCCGGCACGTCGCCGATCTGGGCGCCCTGGAGGACGCGGAGATCCTGGAATGGATCCACCTGACGACCGCGGCGATGGAGGCGATCCGGGACGCGTACGGCTCCGAGGGATTCAACGTCGGCGCGAACTTCGGGCGCGCCGCCGGCGCGGGGATCGCCGATCACCTGCACCTGCATGTGGTTCCGCGGTGGGTGGGCGACACGAACTTCATGCCGGTGGCGGGAGAGGTCAAGGTCCTCCCCGAGGACCTCTCGGTGACGCACGATCGGATCGCCGCCGCCCTCCGGGCGGTGCTCGCCCGCCGGACCCCGGCAGGCGGGTCCACGGCCGGCCGCGCGACATCCGATCGAAAGGCCGATCGAAGCGTGGAGTAGGACAGTGGGGCTCGGGATGGAGCTCGTGCGCTTCGACCACAGGCCGTTCGACGAGCTCTACGCGGCCTTTCGCTGGCGGATCCCGGCCGTCTACAACATCGGCGTAGACGTCTGCGACAAATGGGCGTCCGATGCCGGCCGGCTGGCGTTGCTCGACGTCACCGCGGGGGAGGGGACCCCCTACACCTTCGCGGATCTGGCGCGGCGGTCGAACCGCTGGGCGAATGCGCTGCGGGCCCTGGGGGTCGGGCGGGGGGATCGTCTCGCGATCGTGCTGCCCCAGCGGCCGGAGGTGCCCCTGGCCCATATCGCCGCCTATAAGCTGGGAGCCATCGCGGTGCCGCTGTCCGTGCTGTTTGGCGACGACAGCCTGGAGTTCCGGCTGCGGGACAGCGGCGCGCAGACGGTGGTCTTCGACGGCCTCACCGCCGCGAGGCTCGACCGGATCAGGCCGCGCCTTCCCGACCTGCGCCGCCTCATCGCCGTCGACGAGGCTGCGCTGGACGTGCCGGGAGCGCTGGCCTCGGCCGCGCTGGAGGAGCGCGCCGCCGACGCGTGCACGCCGGTCGAGACCCATCCTCACGATCCGGCCCAGATCATGTACACGTCCGGGACCACGGGACCGCCCAAGGGCGCCGTGCTCCCGCACGCGGCCCTGATCGGGCACCTGCCCGCGTTCGTCCTCTTCAATAACCTCGCGCCCCGTCCGGGCGACCGTCTCTGGTCTCCCGCGGACTGGGCGTGGATCGGCGGGCTCTTCAACGTGCTGTGGGCCGGATGGCACTACGGCATCCCCGTGGTGGCCTTTCGTCAGCCCAAGTTCGATCCCGAGCGGGCCTTCTGGGTCCTGGAGCGCCACCAGATCCGCAACACGTTCCTCTTTCCGACCGCGCTGAAGCTGATGCGGCAGGCCCACGCGCGCGGCCCCCGGGCCGGCGTGCGCCTGCGCGCCGTGTACAGCGCCGGCGAGCCGGTCGGAGAGGAGTTGATCGCGTGGGGCCGTGAGGCGCTCGGGGTCACGATCAACGAGTTCTTCGGACAAACGGAGATGAACCTGGTGGCCGGGAACTGCGCAGCACTCCTCGCGGTCCGGCCCGGCAGTTTCGGCCGGCCCTATCCCGGGCACCAGGTGGAGGTCCTGGACGAGGAGGGGCAGCCGGCTCCTCCGGGAACCGTGGGCGAGGTGGCCGTGCGCCGGCCCGACCCCGTCATGTTCCTGGAATACTGGAACAACCCCGAAGCCACCCGGCAGAAGTTCGCCGGCGACTGGGCCGTGATGGGGGATCTGGCCGTCAAAGACGCGGACGGATATCTCTGGTTCAAGGCGCGGAAGGACGACATGATCAAAAGCGGGGGCTACCGCATCGGGCCGGGGGAGGTGGAGGAGTGCCTGCTGCGGCATCCGGCCGTCGCCATGGCGGCGGTGGTGGGCATCCCCGACCCCGAGCGGGGCCAGGTGGTCAAGGCCTTCGTCAGGCTGGCCGCCGGTGCGGCGCCGCCGGGGGGCCCTGCCAGCCGTCCGGTTGCCCGCCTCACGGCCGAGCTTCAGCAGATGGTGAAGGACAGGGTGGGATTCCACGCCTATCCCCGGAGCATCGAATTTGTCGACGAATTGCCCCTGACCACGACGGGCAAGGTCCAGCGGTTCGTTCTGCGGGAACGTGGCAGTCCGCCGGGGCAGGCAAACCCCTAGTTCCGGGGCTCCCCTCGACTCTATATCAGTATTTCACCCTATACCGAATGCGGTACTTATTGATGGCCAATCTCAGGAGTCCCCCGGTGGCCGAACCCTCATGCGATCCGTCACTCTAAAGTCGGAAACCGATTTATTGGTCCACTTTAGACCTCTGGAGGGGGAGGCCTATGAGGAACAGCAACGCCGCTGCAGCGCGGCTGGCGACGGTCGTCATTGTGTTCGGGCTCAGCCAGCTGGCGTACGCGCAGCCTGCCAACCCCGCCTGGATCCAACTCCACCCCACGGGCGGACCGCCCGGCGCGCGGCTTGTCCCTGCCGCCGCCTATGATCCGGCGACGAATTCGATGATCGTGTTCGGCGGAGAAGCCCAGCTCTCCGCGACCAGCAACAACTACAATGATGTTTGGGTCCTGGCGAACGCCGACGGCCTCGGCGGGACACCCGCGTGGACCCAGCTCGCGCCCTTCGGGCTCGCTCCAATCCCACGGTTTGGCGCCGGGGCGGCCTATGACCCGGGGAGCAACCGGCTCATCGTCTTTGGCGGGGCCTACGTGGACTACCCCGCCATCTCCGGCGCGTGTACGTCGTTCGTCAACGGCGGAACCGCCAACGATGTGTGGGTCCTGACGAACGCCAACGGGTCGGGGGGCGCGCCGTCGTGGACGCCGCTCGTCCCCATGGGGGTGCCTCCCGCTCCTCGCCGCACCAGCGTCGTGGTCTACGATGCGGCCAACAACCGGCTGATCGTGTTCGGCGGCAGCGAGGCCTGCGGAAAGCTGAACGACGTCTGGGTCCTGTCCAATGCCAACGGCCTCGGTGGAACCCCGGCCTGGACGCAGCTCAACCCGTCCGGCGCCCTGCCGGCGACTCGTGGGGAGATCGGCTCCGCCGGGGCCTATGACGCCGCCAATAACCAGTTGATCATCTTTGGAGGCCGGAGCGATCTCGCCGTCCTCAACGATGTCTGGGTCCTCTCCAATGCCAACGGCCTCGGCGGAACCCCGGCCTGGACCCAACTGAGTCCGTCGGGCGCGCTCCCGCCGGGGAGGGAAGCCCATGCCGTGACGTACGACGCCGCCGCCAACACCCTGACGGTGATCGGAGGAGCGGACTTCTCGGAAACGCAGCTGTTCAGCGACGTCTGGCAACTCTCGACCGCCAACGGGCTGGGGGGCACGCCGGGATGGACCCAGCTCACGCCGTCGGGAGCGGGCCCGCTGCCGCGGGCCGGTCACACCGCCGTCTACCATCAGACGACCCGACGGTCCGTGATCTTCGGGGGGGTGAGCTGCGTCCCGTGCGCGGGCCTGAACGACACCTGGGTGCTCGCGGACGTGGTGCCGTTCGCGGCCTTCTCGGCCGCCGCCCAGATCCATCCGGCCTCCAGCGCGTTTACTGTGCAGGGCGCGTTCACGCCCGGATCGGGCGGAAGCATCGACCCCTTGACCCAAGACGTGACCCTCCAGTTGGGCGGGTTCTCGGCGACGATCCCCGCCGGTTCGTTTGCGGCCATGGGCGGATCATTCACCTTCACCGGGGTCATCAACGGTGTGCCGATGGACGCGACCATGCAACAGCAGACCGGCGGGTATGCGTTCACGTTCGATGGCGCGGGGGCCCCGAATCTGCCGGCCGCGAATCCGGTGACGGTCGGCCTCGGGATCGGGAACAACGGCGGGACAGTCCAGGTGACCGCGACCTCCAACTGATAACCGCCCCAAGGCAATCGGCTACCCTGTGACCGAGAAATTCCCCGCAACACTGCCGGGCGACTCCAGATCGACGCGAGGTCTCGTGAGGGGGAGGCATGTGAACAGAATCAGGACGGGCGCGGTCCGCACCGCAGCCCTGGTCACCGTGCTCGGTCTCAGCCAGTTGGTTCAAGCGCAGCAGGCTACCGGTCCCATGTGGACTCAGCTCAGTCCTCCCCAAAACGTCAACGGGGGATCGCCCGCCCCGGCCCCGCGGTTGTTCCAATCGACGGCGTATGATCCGGCGACGAACCGGATGGTCGTGTTCGGGGGCGCCACCCAGGACTTCGGGAATCTCGGCGTCTACAACGATACCTGGGTCCTGACGAACGCCGACGGCACCGGCGGGACCTCCGCATGGGTCCAGCTCACGCCCTCCGGAACCCCTCCGGCGCCTCGTTTTGGCGCCGGCGCGGTCTATGACCCCGGGAGCAACGAGCTGATCGTCTTTGGCGGGGCCACCTATGACTTCACGGGCCCGTGTCCCCCGTCAATTGACCCCGGGTTCACCAACGATGTGTGGATTTTGACCGGCGCCAACGGATTGGGGGGAACGCCGGCGTGGACGCACGTCACCCCGGCGGGGACGCCGCCCGATCCCCGCCGGTCCGGCGCGGTCGTTTACGACTCCGCCAACAACCGGCTGATCCTCTTTGGCGGCAACGAAGCATGCGGGGTCAGCAACGACGTCTGGGTCCTGACCAATGCCAACGGGCTCGGGGCGGACACCCCGACCTGGACGCAGCTCACCCCGACCGGCCCCCTGCCTGCCGCGCGCGGTGAAATCGGCTCCGCCGGGGTCTACGACGCCAGCGATAACATGTTGATCATCTTTGGCGGCCAGGGCAATTCCGCCGATTTCAACGATCTGTGGGCGCTGTCGAACGCGAACGGGCTGGGCGGCGACCCGGTCTGGACGCAGCAGAATCCCGTCGCCGGGCCTCCACCGGCGCGCCACGCGCACACCGTGACCTACGACCCCGTGGACAACGTGTTGATGGTCATCGGCGGCGTAGATTTTACCGACACCCAGTTCCGCGGCGACGTCTGGTGGCTCTGGAACGCCAGCGGACTCGCGTCCACCCCGCGGAACTGGACCCCGCTCATCTTCTCGGGAGCCGGCCCGCTGCCGCGCGCCGGCCACGGCGTCATCTATCACCACCAGACGGACCGGCGCGCCACGATCTTCGCCGGGGCGTCCTGCACCCCGTGCTCCGGCCTGAACGACGTCTGGGTGTTCTCAGGCTTTGATCTTGTGCTGTTCGACCCGCTCTCCGCCAGCGTCCACATCGACGAGAACACCAGGTCGTTCACCGTGAAGGGCCACTTCAGCCTGGCCTCGGGCGAGAGTATCGACCCGGTGACCCAACCGGTCACCTTCCAGTTGGGCGGGTTCGCGACGACCATCCCCGCCGGGTCCTTCACCCAGAAGCACAATGGATCGTACAGGTTCGCCGGGACCATCAACGGTGTGCCCCTGGACGTGACGATCCGACCGCACCGGGGCGGCTACAACGTGTGGTTCGACGGCGCGGGGGTCTCCAACTTGCCGGCAGCGAATCCGGTGACGGTCGGTCTCTGGATCGGGAACAACGGCGAGACGGTCCAGGTAACCGCGACCTTCAACTAACGCTTCCTGTCGACCCTTCGCCCGCGGCGGGTGACCGACGCCGCGGGCGACGCGTTTGGCGCCGGACCCGCTTCTCTTCTTCAGGGTTTTCCTGAGGGGTTTTCACGGACGCGCAAATTCTCATTTTCTGGTGAATTTTCCCTATGGACTTTTCCGGTGGACGCAGACCCGACCGGTCTCAGAGTTTCGCCCGGCCGGCCGTAGCGCGACTTCCCGGCATCGTCTACCCTGTCACCGGGAAATTCCCCGCAAACCGCCGGGCGATTCCAAATCACCACGAGATCTCGCGAGGGGGTGGCATGTGAGAAAGATCAGGACGGGCGCGGTTCGGATCGTGTCACTGGCTATCGTGCTCGGTCTCAGCCAGTTGGTTCAAGCGCAGCAGGCGAGCGGTCCCATGTGGACCCAGCTCAGTCCTGCCCAAAATACGAATGGCGGATCACCGGCCCCGGCCAAGCGGCTGCTCCAATCGACGGCGTATGATCCGGCGACCAACTCGATGATCGCGTTCGGGGGCGCAACCCAGGACTTCGGGAATTTCGGCGTCTACAACGATACCTGGGTCCTCACGCACGCCGACGGCACCGGCGGGACCTCCGCATGGATCCAACTCCTGCCACCCGGCGCCGCACCGGCCGCGCGGTTTGGCGCCGGCGGGGTCTATGACTCCGCCAGCAACCGGCTGATCATCTTTGGCGGGGCCACCTTTGACTACACCGGCACGTGCGCGCCCACAGACAATACCGGATTCGTCAACGACGTGTGGATCCTGACGAACGCCAACGGATTGGGTGGAACGCCGGCGTGGACGCAGGTCACCCCGGCGGGGACGCCGCCCGCTCCCCGCCGCTCCGGCGCGGTCGTTTACGATTCCGCCAACAACCGGCTGATCCTCTTCGGCGGCAACGAAGCATGCGGGATCAGCAACGACGTCTGGGTCCTGACCAATGCCAACGGGCTCGGGGCGGACACCCCGACCTGGACGCAGCTCACCCCGTCCGGTCTCCAGCCCGCCGCGCGCGGGGAAATCGGCTCGGCCGGGGTCTACGACGCCGGCGACAACATGCTGCTCATCTTTGGCGGCAGGGGCGCGTCCGCCGATTTCAACGATCTGTGGGTGCTGTCGAACGCGAACGGGCTGGGCGGCGCCCCGGTCTGGACGCAGCAGAGTCCCGTTGCCGGGCCTCCACCGGCGCGCCACGCGCACACCGTGACCTACGACAGCGTGGACAACGCCCTGATGGTCATCGGCGGCGTGGATTTCACCGAAACCCAGTTCCTCGGCGACGTCTGGTGGCTCTGGAACGCCAACGGGCTCGCGACCACCACGCAGAACTGGGCCCAGCTCACCTTTTCGAGCGCCAGCCCGCTGCCGCGCGCCGGCCACGGCGCCGTCTATCACCACCAGACGGACCGGCGCGCCACGATCTTCGCCGGGGCGACCTGCGCCCCGTGCGCGGGTCTGACCGACGCCTGGGTGTTCTCGGGCTTTGATGTTGTGCTGTTCGACCCGCTCTCCGCCAGCGTCCACATCAACGAGAACTCCCGGTCGTTCAACGTGAAGGGCCACTTCAGCCTGGCCTCGGGCAGGAGCATCGACCCGATGACCCAACCGGTCGGCTTCCAGTTGGGTGGGTTCGCGACGACCATCCCCGCCGGGTCCTTCACCCAGAAGAACGGCGGATCGTACACGTTCACCGGGACCATCAACGGCGTGCCCCTGGACGTGACGATCCAGCCGCACCAGGGCGGCTACGACTTGTGGTTCGACGGCGCGGGGGCCTCCAACTTGCCGACCGCCAATCCGGTGACGGTCACCCTGACGATCGGCCCCAACACCGGAAGCGTCAAGGTCAACGCGTACTTCAACTGAGGCGGGCCGCGGAATCCTTCGAGATTCACGGTCCGATGGCCCAAGACGTCCCGTCGCCCGCGGCTGGCTCCCGCCGCCGCGGGCGACGGCGCTGAGGGCTGCCCGGCCCCCCTCGGGGGCGATGGGAAGGCCCTTTTGTGAAACTGGACCATCTCAGTAACCCTCCTTAAGGCCATTGGCTCAGACTTTCATCAATCTCAGGTAAATACCCTAACTATTCTGAGGGTTTTCGCATACGGGTATTCAGTCCTTCGACGGCTGGCGGCCCCTGAGGGCATTCTCTACCCTGCGAGCGGGAGAAGTTCGCGTAAACTTCCGGCCAACTTCGAGTTTAGTCTCAAATATCATCGGGGGAGGGTGGCTTGTGAGAAGGATCAGGGTGAGCGTCGACCGCATTGCGGCAGTGGTGATTGTCCTCGGCCTCAGCCAGTTGGTGCACGCGCAGACGGCGTCCAGCCCCACCTGGACCCAACTCAGCCCGAATCAGCCCAAGACGACTACGGGGGGACCGCCGGTCCCGGCCGTGCGGCTTCTCGCCTCGTCGGCGTATGATCCGGCGACGAATCGGATGATCGTGTTCGGGGGGGCGGACCAGGATACCGGCAATCTCAGCACCTACAACGATGTCTGGATCTTCACGAACGCGGACGGGACCGGCGGGACCTCCGCCTGGATCCCGCTCACCCCTTCCGGAACCCCTCCGGCCCACCGGTTTGGCGCCGGCGCGGGCTATGACCCCTATGACAACATGTTGATCGTATTTGGCGGGGCCACCTACGACTACACGGGCCCGTGTCCCCCCACCGTGGATCCCGGGTACACCAACGACGTGTGGATTTTGACCAACGCCAACGGGCTTGGGGGCACGCCGACGTGGACGCAACTCACGGTCGCGGGGACGCCGCCCCCGCCCCGGCGCTCCGGCGTCGTCACCTACGACTCCTCCCGCAACCGGCTGATCGTGTTTGGCGGCAACTACGCCTGCGGAAGGTTCAACGACGTTTGGGTCCTGTCCAATGCCAACGGGCTGGAGACGTGGGACACGCCGACCTGGACCCGGCTCACACCGCCCGACCCGCTGCCGATCGCGCGGGGTGAAATTGGCACCGCCGGGGCCTACGACATCGGCGACAACATGCTGATCGTCTTCGGCGGCCAGGGCGATACGGTCGATTTCAACGATCTGTGGATCCTGTCGAACGCGAACGGCCTGGGCGGACCCCCGGTCTGGACGCAGAAGGTTCCCCAGGCAGGGCCCCCCATGGCGAGGCATGCGCACACGGTGACATACGACGCCAACGACAACGCGCTGATGGTCATCGGGGGCGTGGATTTCGCCGACAGCCACTTCCTCAACGACGTCTGGTGGCTGTGGAACGCCAGCGGGACCGCGTCGTCCCCGCAGAACTGGCTCCCGATTACCTCCTCGGGAGGCGGCCCGCTGCCGCGCGCCGCGCAGAGCGTCGCGTATAATCACCAGACGCAGAGACGCGCCACGATCTTCGGCGGAGCAATCTGCCTGCCGTGCGTCGGGGTGAACGACGCCTGGGTGCTCGCCAGCATCGATGACGCGGTGATGGACCCACCGTTCGCCACCTTCACCGTCAATCAAGCCCATATCAATCGGGCCCCCGGGGGAAATACCGCCCTCGGGTCGCTGCAGACGAACGGCCGCTTCACCCTCGCTCCGGGCGCGAGCATCGACCCCTTGACGCAGGCGGTCGCCTTCGGGTTCGGCGGATTTAGCACGCTGATCCCGGCGGGCTCCTTCACTCAGAGTGGTGACGGCGCCTATCAGTTCCAGGGCACCATTGACGGCGTGCCGCTGGACGTGAAGATCGTGCCCGGCAACCCGTCGGGCGGCTACGGGTTCATCGTCGCCGCCGCCGGGGCGCCCAACCTGCCTCCGTGGAATCCGGTCACGGTCTACCTGACGATCGGCCACAACAGCGGGAGCGGCCAGGTCAAGGCGACGTTCGGAAACTAACGCGTCCCGGCTCCCCGTCGCCCGCGGTGGGCTCCCGCCACCGCGGGCGACGTGTTTGAAACGGCAACGGGTGGATTGCTATGATGAACGCATGCGAAGCCAGATGCGCATCGGCCTCGTCTGCGCGTTCCTCGTCCTGGGCGGCCTCTCCCGCATCGCCGTGTCCCGCCCAGCCCCCGCCGTTCCACCCGATGTCTGGCCCGTCTCCCTCGGGGAGCGGGCGGCCCACCGGCTGGGCGTTGGCCCGGGAGACCCCCTGGACCTGAGCGTGCATCCGGCCGGCCCCTGGCAGCCGGCGCGGGTGGCGCAGGTGTACCGGCCGGTCCGATACCCGACCGAGGTCGGGCGGGAGCCCCTCGAGATCCGCCTGCACCTGCCCGACCTGCAGACGCTGGCCGGTCGGGGCGACGAGGCGGACAGCATTGTGATACGCCTCCGCCCGCCGGGTGGTCCGGCGCCCGCGCGCACCGGCCGCGCCGCGACGGCCGGCGAAGCGACGGCCGAGGTGGTGACGCGGCTGAACGCGTCGAGCCTGGGATTCCGCGCCTACACGTCCGCCGAGCTGGCCGCGCGCAACTCCGGCCCGTTCGAGGTCATCGCCCGCTTCCACCGGGCGATCGGGGCCGTCACCGTGCTCGCCAGCAGCGTCTTCCTGGTGGCGATCATGACGCTCCGGGGCGAGGAACTGCGCCGGCAGGTCGGCGTCATGCGGCTGATCGGGGTCTCCCCGCGGACGGTCGTCGGCACGGTGCTGGTGATCGCGGCGGGGGTGGCCCTGCTGGGCAGCGCCATCGGGATCGGGCTCGGCTACCTCTTATCGCTGGCGATCAACGCGTACTACCGGTCGCTGTTCGACACGGACCTGGTGTTCTCGCGGGTCACCCCGCGCCTCTTGGAGACCTCGGCCGGCGTGTCCGCGCTGCTGGGCATCGCGGCCGGCGCGGTCACCGCCTGGCGCGTCCTGCGCCGGGGTCCGCTGGAGCAGCTCGGGCGCTAGACGGTCGCCCGCCGCCGTGGGGCCGATCCTCTTCCTCGCAGCGCGCACCCTCGTCCGCGTCCCCGCCCGGACGGCGCTGGTGGTCCTCGGGCTGAGCGTCACGGGGGCGCTCCTCCTCGACATGACGATGCTGGCCGGCGGGCTCCAGGCCAGCCTCGGCTCGGTGCTGAGCCGGCTGGGATTCGCCGTGCGCGTCGTCCCGCGCGGGACCCTGCCGTTTTCCGGCGATGCGGAGATCGCCGACGCCGATCGCCTGGCGGCCGCGATCGAGACCCAGCCCGGCGTGACCGCGGCCGTGCCGGTCGTCGGCGCGAACCTGTACGTGCGGCGGGGCGGCCGGCGGTTCCCCTCGTTCGCGCTGGGGGTCCCCTCCGGGACCCCCGGCGCCTACACGCTCGTCGCGGGGGCGGACCTGCCCGCGCGTCCCGGCCCGCCGTCGGGCGGGACGGCCCCCGTCGTCCCGATCGTGATCAACCAGAACATGGCGAGGCTCGACGGCGTCCGCATCGGAGACCGCGTCGTCCTCTCCGCGGCGCCGGGCACGATCCTCCAGACATTTGCGGCCGCGCAGGCGTGCCGGGTGGCGGGGATCGCGGACTTCTACTTCGACCTGCCCGCGCAGCGGACCGTGGCCCTTGCGGGGCCCGTCCTGCGCCGCCTCCTGGACCGGCCCCCCGGGGGCGCCTCGCTCATTCTCGTGCGGATGACGGATCCGTCGCGGGCCGACGCGCTGGCGCGGTGGATTGCCGGCCGCGATGCCCGCGTCGACGCGTTCAGCATCCAGGAGTTTCTGGCGCGGACGGGAGCCCGGCTCACCTACTTCAATCAGTTCTCCGTGATCCTCGGGACGATGAGCGCGGCGGTGGCGTTCCTGCTGATCGCGGCGATCGTGACGCTCTCCGTGGGGGAGCGGCTCGGCGAGATCGCGATGCTGCGCGCGATGGGGTTCCCGCGGGCGAGGATCGTCGGACTCGTGCTCGTCGAGGGCGTCGCGCTCGCCGCGGCCGCGCTTCCCGGCGCCTTTCTCCTCGGGATCGCGATCGCCCGCCACCTGGATCGGATCCTGCTTTCCGCCCCGGGCGTGCCGGAGAACCTCCATTTCTTCACCTTCACGGCCGCGGCGGCGGTGCGGACGGTCGGGATCCTGCTCGCCACCGGCGCGTTGGGAGGAGCCTATCCGGCCGCGGTGACCGCCCGCCTGGAGGTGGCGCCGACCCTCCACCGCGAGGTCGTGTCGTGACGGCCGACCCGGCCGCCCGGATCGCGGCGCCGCCCGGCGTCGTGGCGGCGGAGGCGGTTACCAAAGTGTATCCCATGCCCGGCCGGCCGGTCGAGGCGCTGCGGGGAGTCACGCTCGCCGTGGAGCGCGGAACGCTGCTGTCGATTGTCGGCCCGTCCGGCTGCGGCAAATCCACGTTGCTGCACCTGCTCGGCGGCGTGGACCGGCCCACCACAGGGAGCGTGACCATCCTCGGACACCGCACCGATGGGCTCGGCGATGCGGCCCTCGCCCGAATTCGTCTCCGCCACGTCGGGTTTGTCTTCCAGCGGTTCTTCCTCCTCCCGATGCTGACGGCGGAAGAAAACGTGGCCCTGCCGATGATGGAGGCCCGCGTCCCGGCGGACGAACGCCGCCGGCGAACGGGCGCCCTGCTCGAGCGCGTCGGGCTCGGCGATCGGATGCGGCACCGGCCGGGGCAGTTGAGCGGCGGCGAGATGCAGCGGGTCGCCATCGCCCGCGCAATCGCCAACCATCCGGATCTCCTCCTGGCCGACGAGCCCACCGGCGAACTGGACGAGGCGACGGGACGGGAGGTCGGCGCCCTGCTCCGGGCCCTCAGCCGGGACGGCCTCGCCGTCGTCCTGGTGACGCACAATCCGGACCTGGCGGCGCTCGCGGACCGGCAGGTGCGCATGCGGGACGGCGTCCTCGTATGACCTCGCCGATCTGGATGCTGGCGTGGCGCAGCCTCGCCGACCGCCCGCGGAGGAGCCTGCTCCTGCTGGCGGGCTATGGGATCGGCGTGGCGGTGATGATCGCGCTGCTGTCCGTGGGGGACGCCCTCCTGGCGCAGGCCCGGGATCGGGATCTCGTGTCCGGCGGCGATGTCGTGCTGCTCCCCGAGGGCGTCGATCCGAGCGTCCTCAAGGTCAACGGCGTCACCGACCTTTCCTTCACCATTCAGCAGGCCGGGTTCATCACCCGCGAGATCCTCCTGGGGCCGCGCTTTGCCCCGGCGATCGCCGCGGCCGCGCCCCAGATCACCGCCCGCCAGATCTACGTCAGGGCGCGCGATCGCGTCGTGCCGGCGATCGCGTCGGCCGGCATCCCGTCGCTGGATGTGGCCGCGGGAGTCACCGCGGCCGTCCCGGGCGCCGAGGACACGCCCCGCGACCGCGCCTGGCTCGCCCCCTCTTCCGCGGCGCTCATCGACCGGATCGATCGGTTCCACCGCCCGCCGGAGGCCGCGCGCCCCGCCTGGGCGGAGTGGGACTACTTCAATTTCGTCGATCCGGCCACCGGGGCGTACGGATACCTGACGATCCTCGCCGGCGGCCGGGGGCGCGGCGGCGTATTTCTCCGGATCAAGCCGCCCGGCCGCGCGGTCGAGGACATCGCGATCCCCGCGGCCGTCCGCGCCGGAGACCTTGGGTTCGATTCGGCGGACCAGCGGATCGGTCCGGCCCGAGTGCGCAATGCCGGCGGGCGGTACCACGTGACGGTCGATGATCCGCGCGCCCGCGTCGATCTGTGGCTGACCCCTGATCCCGGCTTCTATCTCCCCCCGGGCGAGACCGCCGGGGACCGCGTGATCTCCGGGTACGTCGTCCCCGCCGTCCGCGGGCGCGTTCGCGGGGAGATCCGGACCCGGGTAACCTCACTGCGGTTCGAGCGCGCCGCCGGGTATCACGACCACAACTGGGGAACCTGGCGGGGCGTCACGTGGGAGTGGGGGGAGGCCGGCGGGGAGGCCACGCCCCCGCCCGCGCCGCGCGGCGCCGCGGGAGCGGGAGAGCGGAACGCCCCGGCTCACGCCGTCGGCGCGGTGCTCTACGGAGAACTGCATGTGGCCGGGTCCGAGCCCGGCGCCGGGGGACGGCCCGCCGCGCTCTTTGTGTGGGCGCGCCCGCCCGAGGACTCTGCTCCGCCGGGCGGCGCATTCCTCGCTGCGATGCCGGTGAGCGCGATCCGCTACGGAGGGTGGCACCCGGGCCCCGTCCTGGCAGGACGCCGCATCCCCGCGCCGGCAGAGGTCACCGTCGAGGCGGGCGCCGGGGCGGATCACATCAGCGTCCACATCCGGGTCCGGGACGCCCTGGCCTCGATCGCCGGGCAAGGGGGACCCTCGGGCCCCATGCCGCGCCCGGCGCGCGGGGCGCCGGCGGCGGCGTTCCTCCAGCTCCGAGGGGACGCGCAGGTGCGCGGCATCGTGGACGGCCGGCCGGTGGCGTTTACCGGCCCCGCGGCGGCCGAGACGTTCGTCCCAATGCCGGCCGGCAGCGCGGCAGGGACGCGGAGGCCGTAGAGAAGGTTACCGCATCGCCGCCGTGACCGTCGTCGCCCCCGCGTTGCCGCCGATGCCGAGCCGCAGGACGACCGGATTGGCCGTCGGCCGTCCGGTGGCTGCTCCGTCACGGCGCTTCTCCCTTCTTGACCAGGGGGTTCTGACTGGGAAGGGCCCAGAAAATGGCCAGCGCGAGGTTCAGGACCAGGCTCGCGGCAACGCTCACGAAGGCCAGCCCCAAGGCGAGGGCATAGCACAGCGGCCCAATCGAATACCCTCGCGTGATGGCCTGAACCACGGCGCGGTCGGCGGCGCTCATCAGCAGGCGCTTGTAGTGCGCCGCGTACCACCACAACAGATTGAAGAAGACGGCGATGACCACGTACGTGCCGCTGTAGACGGCCGCCGCCACGCGGCCCGCCGCGCGTGGAATATATTCCGCCATGACGCCGGTGGGGAAGGGAACGAACGTCACCCCCAACAGGAGCAGTCCGTTGAGGACGAGCAGGCCGTCGTCGGTTCGCCCGATCAGCGTGAACATGCGGTGGTGATTGATCCACATGATGCCGATGGTCGCGAAGCTCGTCACGAAGGCCAGATACGCGGGCCATTGTCCCACGAGCGCGGCCAGGAGATCGCGTCCCTCCGCCATGCCGCGCGGGACCTTGAGATCCAGGACCAGCAGCGTGATGGCGATCGCGAACACGCCGTCGCTGAACGCTTCGATCCGCGCGGTCTCTTTGGCGTCCGCCGCCGCTCCGGGCGCGGCATTCATGCGGTGGTCCCGGGGGTCACCGGAGCTCAGGTCCGGACCTGGCCGGTCCCGCGGACGATCCACTTCGTGGTGGTCAGTTCCTCGAGGCCCATCGGGCCGCGCGCGTGCAGCCGGCTCGTGCTGATGCCGATCTCCGCGCCCCGCCCGAACTCGCCGCCGTCCACGAGGCGGGTGGAGGCGTTCACGAGGACCGCGGCGCTGTCCACCTCCCGGACAAACCGCTCGGCCCGGTCGGCGTCCTGCGTGACGATGCCGTCGGCCAGCCCGGTGCTGTGCGCCCGGATGTGCTGCAGCGCCCCATCGATCCCCGGAACGACCCGGACCGCGAGAATCAGGTCCAGATACTCCGCCTCCCAGTCCGCCTCGGTGGCCGGGATGACATCGGGGACGAAGCGGCGCGTCTCCGGATCGCCGCGCACCTCGACGCCCGCCGCCCGCAGTTCCCGGACGAGGGGGGGCAGCAGCCACGGGGCGATCTCCGCGTCGACGAGCGCCTTCTCCAGCGCGTTGCAGGTGCTCGGCCGGTTCGTCTTCGCATTGACGATGATCCGCACCGCCATCTCGACGTCCGCGTCCCGATCGACAAAGATGTGGGTGACTCCCTTCTCGTGCTTGAGCACGGGGACGCGCGCGTGCTCGGTCACAAAGTCAATCAGCGCCTCCCCGCCGCGGGGAATCACCAGGTCGACGAGCCCGCGCCGCCCGACGAGGTCCTGAATCGCCTGGTAGTCCCGCTGCTCCAGCAGGGAGACCGCGGCCGCGGGGAGCCCGGCGGCGCGCAGCCCGGCGTGGATGGCCGTGACCAGCGCCCGATCGGAGTGCACCGACTCCGCGCCGCCCCGGAGGATCACCGCGTTGCCGGCCCGCAGGCACAGCCCCGCGGCGTCGACCGTGACGTTTGGCCGCGACTCATAGATCATGGCGACCACCCCGAGGGGGACGCGGACTCTGGCGATCCGCATCCCGTTCGGGAGGGTCCGCGATTCCACGACCTGGCCCACCGGGTCGGGCAGATCGCCGATCGTCTGCAGCGCGTCCGCCAGACGATCGACCCGCGCGTCGGTGAGCGCCAGGCGGTCGCGAAACGCCCGCGGGCGGTCCGCCAGGGCGCCGAGATCGCGGGCGTTGGCCTGGAGGATCTCCGCGCGGCCGGCGCGGACCGCTTGGGCCATGGCCTGGAGCGCCCCGCGCCGTTCGCCGTCCGAGGCGAAGTGCAGCCGGGTCGCGGCGCGCCGGGCGTCGGCCGCTTTCAGATCCGCTTCGGAGCGCGTGGTGCTCACCGGGTCCTCTTCACCGCCCGATCCCCCTCGTTTCCCGCCAGGATGAGGTTGTCGCGATGGACGACCTCCTTGGGGGCCCGGACCCCCAGCACGCGGGCGATCTCCGTCGAGCGGATCCCCATGATGCGGACCACCTGAGCGCTGGGATAACTGGAGACCCCCCGGGCGACCTCTGCGCCGCCCGTGTCCCGGATGAGGATCGCCTCCCCCGGCTCGAAGGTCCCCTGCACGTCGACCACGCCCGCGGCGAGCAGGCTGCCGCCGCGGCGCAGCGCCTCCCGGGCGCCGTCGTCGATCACCACCGTGCCCCGGGCCGGAATCCCGAGGGCGAGCCACCGCCGCCGGCCGGAGCGGGGGCGGGGTTCCGGAACGAACACGGTGCCGTGCCGCTCCCCCTCCAGGAGGCGGACCAGCGGCTGCGGGCGTTCGCCTCCCGTGACGATCGTGGTGACCCCCGCCTCCGTGGCGATCCGCGCCGCGGTGATCTTGGTGGCCATCCCGCCGACACCTTGGGCGGTCCGGCTCTGCCGGGCGGCGCGGAGCACCGAGGCGTCGATGCGCGTCACCTCCGGGATCAGGCGCGCGTCCCGATGGCGGCGCGGGTCGTCGGTCATCAATCCTTCGACGTCGGAGAGGATGACCAGCAGGTCGGCGCCCACCAGGTTGGCCACCAGCGCGGAGAGGGTGTCATTGTCGCCGATCTGGATTTCTTCGATCGAGACGGTGTCGTTCTCGTTGACGATGGGAACGATCCCCATGCCGAGCAGGGCCTCGAGCGTGCGCCGGGCATTGACGTACTGCCGCCGGTTGGCGAAGTCTCGCTGAGTGAGCAGCACCTGTCCGACCCGCAGGCCGAGCGACTCGAAGGCGGCGGCGTACCGCTGCATCAACAGGGGCTGCCCCACGGCGGCGAGCGCCTGCTTGTGGGACAGCCCCCGGACCGGCCGGCGCTGCCCCAGGAGCCCCGCGCCCGTGACGATGGCGCCGGAGGAGACCACGATCACCTCCCGGCGCTGCCGCACCACGGCGGCCACGTCCTCGGCGAGCGCGGTGATCCGCCGGGGGTCGACGACGGCTTTGCCCCCCGTGAGGGTGCTCGTCCCCACCTTGAGGACGATCCTGCGGGCGCTCTCCACGCCGACCCGATCCGCGCGGAGGTGTGCCTCTGAGTCCGGCCGTGACGAGTCCGGTCGCATCAGGGGGTTTCGAGTTCTCCGGGGCGCGGGGCTTCTTCCTGCCTCCGGCGGGAACCACACATGGGGCACGGAGGTGCAGACCGGCGCTGTGTGGTCTTGGTGCGCGCGAAGGGTGGGGCACGGGATGCCGCGGTCGGCCGGCCGCGGGCCTGACGGAGGCTTACCTGTACTCGGATCCCAGGCTGAGGCGGACCGGGTAGTTCGCTCCGCTCTCGGGCATCGTGGAGATCAGCACCGTCCGGTGCTCGCCGGGAGCCAGGTGCAGCGTGGTCACCAGGCGCCGCTCGCCGGACTTGACCCAGGCGAGATCGAAGACCTGGTCGTCGACGAGCACCGTGCCTCCCGCATCCCCACCGGCCGCCTGAAAGACCAATCCCAGGATCGCCGGCAGCGTCCGCGGGTTGGTGATCTCGATCGGGTACGCGTAGACGACCCCGTAGTTCCCCTTGAGGGGAGCCCCCGTTTGGGCCTCATGGAGCGCGTCCCGGTCGTCGCCGACGGTCATCGCGAGCGGCGGATCGCCGACCGTGTACGTCAGGGGCCGCATGAGGCGGGGGTGGTCGAACGTTCCCCGAGGATGGACTTTGTCGAAGTTGGGCGCAAAGCTCAGCACCGGCGGATCCATCTCGCCGTCCAGCCGGGCGAACACATCCACGTTCAGCCGGGCGCCGGTGATCAGCGCGAACTGGACGAGACCGCTCGCCACCGCCTGCGGGGCCAGGTCGTGCAGGAACAAGGGAAGGGTCGTATTCGCGGGGATACGCGCCATGAACCCCGCGCGGTGCCAGTACTGCTCGAGGAACGCGCGGGCGGCCGTGTGGCCCTGGCCGAACTCATCGGTCCCCTCGGCCCCGGCTGCGCCCGCGATCCACAGCGTAATCGGGGCGCCCTCAGGGTTGCTCAGGTTGACCGCGATCTCCATGTGGCGGTCGGAAGATCCATTCTGGTGATGATAGAGCAGGCGGACGGTCTCTCCGGCGGCGACCGACCTGCTGAGCAATACCTTGCCGAACGGGAGGGTCTCGGGACTGTTGCTGACGAGCAGATCCTGAGCGTCCGACCAGGGAAGGTTCGCGTTCGTGATCTCGACCGGAACGGACCGGGTCACCAGCTGTGAGCCGGACGCCGCCACCTGGACGATCGCCTGCAGGGCGATCGCGGCAGCCATGGGAAGGGGCTGGAGGGGCGGCGCCGTCTCCGTGAGGGCCATCTCCCCGGCGCGGACATCGGGCGCGACCGCCTTGGCGCCGGTCAGGATCCCCAGCCGGAGCGTCTCCACCGGCGCCGGGTCGCCCGTCACCTTCAGCCTGACGGGAGGGAGCGGGGCCGGCGGAATGTCGGCGCTCCCGGCCCCGGGCGCGGTCACCCCGAGGGCGATTGTCGTGATCAGCGTGAGCGCGGCCGTCCGCATCAGGCGATCGGTCCGCCGTCGCGACAGGCCCGCGAGAATGTTCGCGAGAATGTTATGGATCTGCGCATCGCTCGCTCCTCCTGCCTTCCCATGCTCGCTGGAGTGTTCGCTCGGCCCGTTCGTATGATCCGGTACGGCTGCGTGTGTTCGAAGAGGATGCGGGATGGACCGAGGTCGAATGCAGTGTCTCAACACTCCTAATACCCATTTCGGGCGTCATCCGGACAACGAATCGGCATGCCCGAGAGGTAGGCCGGGCGCGCCGACAGGGGGGATCGCGGTGAAGGTGGACCTCGCCGGCCGGGTCGCGGTCGTGTCCGGCGCCAGCGCCGGGCTGGGGCGGGCAATCGCGCAGGGACTGGCCGAGGCGGGCGCCGACGTGGTGATCGGAAGCCGCAACCCCGACGCCATCAAGCGGGCCGCCGGCGAGATCGCGGGCAGCACGGGCCGCCAGGCGGTGGGCGTCCCGGCCGATGTGTCGCGCGCCGATGCGGCGGCCGCGCTGCTCAGCGCCGCGATGACCCGCTTCGGCAAGATCAACATCCTGGTGGCGAACGCGGGCGGACCGCCCCCGGGATCCGCGCTCACGCTCACCGACGCCGATTGGGAGCAGGCGTTCCGTCAGAACCTGATGAGCGCCGTCTGGCTGATCCGCGGCGCGGTGCCCTCGATGAAAGCCCAGGGCGGAGGACGGATCCTCACGGTGATCACGTCCGGGGTCAAGGTGCCGATCCCCAACCTCGTCCTCAGCAACGTCTTCCGGTCGGGGGTCGTGGCATTAACGAAGACGCTCTCGTTTGAACTCGCGCCGCACAAGATCCTCGTGAACAACCTCGCCCCCGGGCGGATCCGAACGGACCGCACCCGCGCGATCGACGAGGCGGCGGCGCGGGCCGGCAACCGCCCGGTCGACGTCATCGAGCGCGAGGTCTCGGCGGGCATCCCTCTGGGCCGCTACGGCGACCCCAAGGAGTATGCCGCCATGGCGGTCTTCCTGGCCTCCGATCAGGCCAGCTACATCACCGGCACGACGATTCTCATCGACGGCGGGGCGACACGCGCAATGCAGTAGCCCGGTCGCAGACTGCACGAGGCGCTTCGGCCGAGATGCCGGCTCGACGGGGTAGGGCGGATCCGGTCGGGCCGGCCTACGGCACGTCTTCCGGGCCGCGGTCGACGTGGGCCCGGTAAAACGCCAGCACCTTCTGGCGGTCGAACGCATCGAGCCACAGCCGCCAGTCCCAGGCGAGCGCCGCAAAGGGGTGCGTCATCTCCGCGTACGGGACCACGACCAATTTCGCGTAGCCGTACTTGCTCTTCGGAAACGTGCGCTCCATCGCGTCGAACTGGTCGAGCAGCGCCGGCGACACCGGAGGCTTGTAGACCAGCACGACGTACCCGTGCTCCAGGTTGTGCACCCAGAAGCCGGGAGGACGGCCGTCGGGGTAGACCCCAGGCGCCAGCGGGGAGGGGAAGTGGCTGCCCGATGCCGGCGGCTGAGCGTGGTACTGGATCGGCGTCCCGATGGTGACATGTTCCCTGCCCTCGTCGGCGACCCGCTCGCCGAGGGTCGTCCCGCCCTGGGCGGCGGTGCGCGATGACACCGCCCACCAGCCCCCCCCGGCGATGACGACGAGCGCCGCGGCGACGACCCACCACACCGCGGCGCGGCTCCGCCTGACGGGTCGAGCGGGGTGCCGCGCCGCGCGCTGATCTGCCGCCGCGGGGGGAGCCGCCGCGGAAGGGCGCTCCGCGGCAGGTTTACCGGTTCCCTCAGGGGCGCCTGCCGCCGCCAGCCGGGCCCGCCGTCGCCGCTCAGCGCGAGACAGATGATCCACCGAATATCACCACCCCAGGGTTCGCGCCGGGTCCCCGGCCATCCTTTGATCCGCTGATCCGCCGCGACCTGCCGCGGATCACGCGTCCCGCGCCGCGGCGCATCTCCGCCGCGCACCGGCCTGGGACGATCAGGAGATGGGCCACCGGGGGCGTACGTCGATTCCCGCCCGACGCAGGAGCGCGCCCGCGTGGGCCCGTGCCTCCCGGATGACCTCCTCTTCGTCCATGGTAAGGAGCCGGGAGTCTCGAACGACCCAGCGGCCGTCCACCATGACGTCCGAGACGTCGGCGCCCTCCGCGGCGTAGACGAGGGTGCTCACCGGGTTGGGGCTCGGGGTCAGGTGGAGGCGGCGCATCGCGAAGACGGCGAGGTCGGCCTTCTTGCCCGCCTCGAGCGAGCCGATCTCGCGCTCCAGCCCGAGCGCCCGGGCGCCGCCCAGCGTGGCCATTTCCAGCACCTGCTCCGCGGGGAGGACGAGGGGATCGCCCGCGACACCCTTGTGGAGGCACGCCGCGAACTTCATCTCCCGCACCAGGTCGTAGGTGTTGTTGCTCGGGCCGCCGTCGCACCCCAGGGCGACGTTGACCCCGGCGCGGAGGAGCGCCGGCACGGGGCAGACCCCGGATCCCAACTTGGAGTTCGAGGACGGGTTGTGGGACACATGGGTGCCGGTCCGGGCCAGGGCGCGCATCTCATCCTCGCCGATCCAGATCATGTGGACCAGCACCACATGGGGACCCACCAGCCCCACGTCTTCGGCAAACTCGACCGGGAGGCGACCGTACGCGCGCCGCAGGAACTCCCGGTCCTGCCGCACCTCGGCGAGATGCATGGTGATCCCCAGGCCGCGCTCCCGGGCCAGGCGGGCGATCTCGCGGTACAGGTCCGGGGTGACCGCGCCGGGCGTGCGGGGGCCGAACCAGACGCGCAGGCGGCCGTCCGCCGCCCCCTGCCACCGCCGGTGCATCTCCAGCGTCCCGCCCAGCCCGGTCTCGCGGTCCTCGATCATCCCGGGGTGCATCGGCAGCGCCGCATCCGCGTACCGCGGCGTATCCATGACGATCTTGGCGAGCGTCGCGCGGACCCCGCTCTCGCGCACCACCTCCGCGATCCCGTTGAATCCATACCGGTGGGCGAGCATGGACTCGAGAAACGTCGTCGTCCCCGATCGGAGCATCTCGGCGATGCAGAGCCGGGCGCTCGTCCGGCCGTCGTCCTCGGTGAAATGCCCCTGCAGGACCCAGACGCGGTCGCAGAGCCACTCCACGAGCGCCCGATCGTCCGCGCAGCCGCGGATGAGCGCCTGCGCCAGGTGAACGTGCGTGTCGACGAGCCCGGGGACGAGGACGTGGTCGGGGAAGCGGTGGACCGGCTCGGCCGGGTACCGCGCCACGAGGTCCGCGGCCTTGCCCACCTCGACGATCCGATCGCCCCGCGTAGAGACGGCGCCGTCGGCGATGATCCGGCGGCCGGGATCCATGGTGATCACGAGCGCGCCGGTCACGATCACGAGATGGGCCTTCCTGGGGCGCCGCGGCGGCGGCGCGCGGCGGGCATGGGGAACAGGTGGAGGGCGCCCGCCCGGGCGGACGCCCTCCGACTCCGTGCCTGCGATGGGGGGCCGCCCCCGCGCACCCGGCTTATTTGCCCGGGACCGTGCCGACCACGCCCTGGACGAACCAGTTCATCGACAATTGGGCGCCGTCGCTCAGGACGCTCCCGGCCGGCACCCGCACGGCGCCGCCCTGATCCTTGATCGGCCCGGCGAACTCATGAAACGTCCCGGCGATCATGGCCCCGCGCTTCGCCATCACCATGTCCTTGACCGCCGCGGGCACCATCGGGCCGATCGGCGCGATATCGACCACGCCCTTGTCCATGCCCCACCAGAGGTCTTCCCCCCTAAAAGTGCCGGCCTCCACCCGCCTGGCCAGATACACGTACATGGGGCCCCAGTTCCAGACGGGCGCCGTGAGGAACGCCGTCGGCCCAAACTTGCTCATGTCGGAATTGTAGCCCACCGCGTACTTCCCTTTGGCCGCCGCGGCCTGGACCACCGCCGGCGAATCCTGGTGCTGGGTGAGCACGTCCGCGCCCACGCTCAAGAGGCTCTCCGCGGCCTCCTTCTCCGTCCCGGGATCGTACCAGGTGTTGGACCACACCACGTGCACGGAGGCCTTCGGATTGACCGCCCGGACGCCGAGCGTGAACGCGCTGATTCCTCGGACGACCTCCGGGATGGGGTGGGCCGCGACGTAGCCGACGATGTTCGTCCTGGTCATCGCCCCCGCGACGAGGCCGGTGAGGTAGCGCGGCTGCTCGATCCGGCCGAACGCGGTCGCGAGGTTCTTGGCCCGCTTGAATCCGGAGATGTGCACGAAGGCGACGTTCGGGAATTCCGAGGCGACCTTGACCATGGGGTCCATGTAGCCGAAGGACGTGCCGATGATGAGCCGGTATCCCCTGCGGGCCAGGTCGGTGAACACCCGCTCCGAGTCGGCCCCCTCCGGCACGCTCTCGACCGCGGTGGTGGCGACATTGGCATCGTGGCGCTCGAGGTACTTCCGGCCCTGATCATGCGCGTAGGTCCACCCCGCGTCCCCGATGGGCCCCACGTAGACAAAGCCAACTTTCAGTTTCTCGGCGCCGGGCGCGGGCCCGATCGCAAGAGCGAGTGCCAGCGCCCCCACGAGAAAAGCCAATCGACGCGAGGAGTAGAGCCGGGGTAACGCGCCGATCAGCGTCGTCCGCCTGCTCATGGATTCTCCTTCAGGACACAACACGAAGTCTGATCTCGGTCTTCCCCCGTTGGGATTCGAGGACAGGTCTTCGGAATTTCCAATGAAATTCCCTTCAATTTCCGGCAAACATCTCATCGGCTGGAGCATTGAACATGTGAATGATGGGGTGGTGTCCCATGCCATCGGGGGGGAGAGATGACAACCCGGCGGACGTTCTTGAAACTGGGAACGGCGGTGGGCGCCGGCGCGCTCATCCGGTGGCAGCTCGACCCGACGAGCGGGTTCCTCTTCAACACCGTCCGGGCCTTCGCTTCGGTTGGGACGCCGCAGACGGCCCTGGTCGGCGGCAGCATCCCCAGGTTCGCGGACCCACTCCCTACATTCGGCGGCAGGCGCATCGGGGACGCGTCCATCGACGTCGGGATGTTCGAGTTCCAGCAGAACGTGCTGCCCAATGCCCTCTATGCGGCCCTGCCCGCCCCGTTCAACGCCGGGACCTATGTCTGGGGCTACCAGGTGGGCACCGCGGCCCCCTCGTGGCCCGGTGCGACCATCGAAGCGCAGCGGGGCAGGGCGACCACGGTCACGTACGTGAACTCGCTGCCCCTCGACCCTGTGCTTCGCAGGTATCTCACGATCGACCAGACCATCCACTGGGCCGATCCGCTCAACCAGATGGGTTCCTTCAGCCCCTTCACGGGCCCGATCCCGGCGGTGGTCCACCTCCACGGCGGCGAGGACTCGTCCTTGTCCGACGGGGCTCCCGAGGCCTGGTTCACCCCCGATGGACGCCACGGGAGGGGGTACAGCACCCTGGTCGCGACCGCCCCCAACGCGGCGGTCTACCAGTATCCCAACGGCCAGCAGGCGACCACGCTCTGGTTCCACGATCACGCGTTGGGGATCACCCGCCTCAATGTCTTTGCCGGGCTGGCCGCCTTCTACTTGATCCGTGACGAGTTCGACACCGGGGGGTCGGACAATCCGCTGCGGCTCCCGGCCGGGCCGCAGGAGATCGAGTTGATGATCCAGGATCGCCAGTTCGACACCAACGGCCAGTTGCTGTTTCCGGACAGCCCTGCCAACCCCTCGCTCGTTGACGGTCCGCCCGGGAATCCTGGCCTCCATCCGTACTGGATCCCGGAGTTCTTCGGGGATGTGATCTGCGTCAACGGCCGCAGCTGGCCCTACCTCGAGGTGGAGCCGCGCCGCTACCGCTTCCGGATCGTCAACGCGTCCAATGCCCGCTTCTTCCGGATGGGGCTGGCCGACTCGGCGAGCAGTGCCCAGGGGCCGCCCCTCTGGCAGATCGGCACCGACGGCGGCCTTCTGGACAGGCCGGCCAAGCTGCCGGGCCTGGTCGAGCCACCCGCCACCGACCCCAGCCCGACGACGCGGCTCTTCCTCGCCCCCTCGGAGCGGGCCGACATCATCATCGATTTCACGGGGGCTTCCGGCAGGCGCTTCACGCTGACGAACGACGCTCAGGTCCCCTTCCCGAGCGGCACCCCGCTGGCGGCAACCGACCCGACGCGCTCGGTCATGGAGTTCCGGGTCACCCTGGCGCTCTCCGGCAACGACACCACCTACGACCCCGCGGGCGGGGCCCCGCTGCGCGGTGGGGCAAGCCAGGAACCGATCATCGTCCGCCTGGCCGATCCGTCCACCGGCAGGCTCGCTCCCGGCGTCAGTCCCAGGATCACGCGGCAGATCGTCCTCGTCGAAGGTGAGGGTCCTATCAATCCGTTCGAGGGTCTCCTCAACAATACCAAGTGGCGGGGCATCCGCGATCGAGCAGGGAACCCTCCCGATATTCCGGTCCCGGGCTCCAGCCAGGACACGTTCGGCCAGGGTATCTGGATGACCGAACTGCCGCAGGTCGGCTCGACAGAAGTCTGGGAGTTCCTCAACCTGACGGATGACGCCCACCCCATCCACATCCATCTCATCCAGTTCCAGCTCATCAACCGTCAGGCGGTGCCGATCGATCCGACCACGGGCGCGCCGACCTACACGGCGGCCTGGGCCTCCCAGTTCCCCGGCGGGACATTCGCCGGGTACACCGTCAACCCTGACGGCAGCGTCAGTTGGGGGCTGGTGAATTACCCGCCCGGGACGATGATCCCAGGCTACGGGCCGCCGCACGACTACCTGACGCCCAACGCCGATGGCGCCCTCGGAGGCAACCCGGCCTTCAGCCCGTTCCTGCAGGGTCCGGTCCTGCCGCCGATGGCCGGCGAAGAGGGCTGGAAAGACACGATCAAGGTCTTCCCGGGGTTCGTGAACCGCTTCGTCGTCCGTTGGGCGCCACAGGCCGTCGCCGTCAACGGCGTCCAGCCGGGCCAGAACCTCTATCCGTTCGACCCCACAACCGGGCCCGGCTACGTCTGGCACTGCCACATCCTCGACCACGAGGACAACGAGATGATGCGTCCCTACCTGCCGGGAGTTTAACCTTAGATGCGGTTCGGTCCATGCAATCCTTCCGGCACGCGGGCTTCAACCCGGCTTGCGCCGTCAAACGGGGATCGCACGCTGCGGCTTGCGCTGGTACTGGCACTGCCGACCATCGCGCTGGAGCAATTCCTCCATACAGATAGGTGGACGCTCGCGGCCCTCCCCCTGTACCAGGCGCTGCACTGGTTCAGCGACAGCCTGCTGGCCCTGCCGCTGGCGGCGGCTGGGGTCTGGGCGGGCCAGCGGATCGCCACCCGGCTTGGCCTCGGCGATTCCAATCCCCTGGATGTCGTGGGGCGGGCCTGCCTGATCGCTCTGCTCTTCGCCCTGCTGCTGGTGCCGGGCGCGGCGCTGCACGAGGCGGCGGATCGCCTGACGCATGTGCACGCAGGCTCCGCGACCCATTCTCACGTCCCGCTGCCGCGCCGATCCACCGGCGGTCCCAGGTCCCTGGCGCGTTTTGCGGGCCACGCTCTGAGCGATGCGTTCACGGGCCAGGCCGCCGGACTCCCCCTCACGATCCTGGCGCTGCTCTGGGGAGGCCACGGGGGGCCTCTGCGCGGCACGGCCGCGACAAAAACGCTGGAGGCGTAGAGATGACGACCCGACGGACGTTCTTGCAGCTGGGAGCGGCGGTAGGCGCCGGAGGGCTCATCCGGTGGCAGCTCGACCCGACGAGCGGGCTGCTCTTCAACACCGCGCGAGCCTTCGCCTCAGTTCAGACGCAGCAGACGGCGCTGTCCGGCGCCGAGATCCGCAGGGTCGGGTTTGTGAATTCGCTCCGCACCTTCGCCGGCAGGCGCGTCGGCGACGCGTCTTTTGAGGTCGGGATGTTCGAGTTCCAGCAGCAGGTGCTCCCGGAGGATTTCTACGCGGAAAAGCCCGCCCCGTTCAAGGCGGGGACCTACGTGTGGGGCTATCTCGTGGGTGACGCGGCGCCCTCGTGGCCGGGCACGACGGTGGAGGCGCTGAAGGGCAGGACGACGACGATCAAGTATGTGAACGCGCTGCCGTTCGACCCTGTCCTCCGCAAGTACCTCACCATCGATCAGACCATCCACTGGGCCGATCCGCTCAATCAGATGGGCTCGTTCGATCCCTTCAAGGGGCCCATCCCGACGGTGGTCCATCTCCACGGGGCCGAGGACTCGTCCTCGTTCGACGGGGCTCCCGAGGCCTGGTTCACCCCCGATGGACGCCACGGGAGGGGGTACAGCACCCTGGTCGCGACCGCCCCCAACGCGGCGGTGTACCAGTATCCCAACAACCAGCAGGCCACCACGCTGTGGTTCCACGACCACGCGCTTGGGATCACACGCATCAACGTGTTCTCGGGGCTGGCCGCCTTCTATTTCATCCGCGACCAGTACGACACCGGGAGATCGGACAACCCGCTGCGGCTCCCGGCCGGCCCGCAGGAGATCGAGTTGATGATCCAGGACCGCCAGTTCGACACCAACGGCCAGTTGCTGTTTCCGGACAGCCCTGCCAACCCCTCGCTCGTTGACGGTCCGCCCGGGAATCCTGGCCTCCATCCGTACTGGATCCCGGAGTTCTTCGGGGATGTCATCTGTGTCAATGGACGCAGCTGGCCCCATTTGAATGTCGAGCCGCGCCGCTATCGTTTCCGGATCGTCAACGCGTCCAACGCCCGCTTCTTCCGGATGGGGCTGGCCGACTCGGCGAGCGGCGCCCAGGGGCCGCCCCTCTGGCAGATCGGCACCGACGGCGGCCTTCTGGACAGGCCGGTTAAGCTGCCGGGCCTGGTCGAGCCACCCGCCACCGATCCCAGTCCGACGACGCGGCTCTTCCTCGCGCCTTCCGAGCGCGCCGATATCATCCTCGACTTCACGGGACTGTCCGGCAGGCGCTTCACGCTGACGAACGATGCTCAGGTCCCCTTCCCGAGCGGGAGCCCGCTGGATCCGTCGGACCCGACGCGCGCGGTCATGGAGTTCCGGGTCACCCTGCCGCTCTCCGGCAGCGACACCACGTACAACCCGGCGAGCGGAGCCCCGCTGCGCGGCGGGCCAAACCAGGAGCCGATCATCGTGCGTCTGGCGGACCCGTCCGCCGGACGGCTGGCCCCCGGCGTGCAGCCCAGCCACACGCGGCAGCTCGTCCTGTTCGAATTCGAAGGCCCCAACGGCCAGCCGGTCGAGGACCTCATCAACAACACCAAGTGGCGGGGCATCCGCGATCGCGCCGGGAATCCTCCCGATACTCCGGTCCCGGGCTCCAGCCAGGACACGTTCGGCCAGGGCATCTGGATGACCGAACTGCCGCGGGTCGGCTCAACGGAAGTCTGGGAGTGGCTCAACCTAACGGTCGACGCCCACCCGATTCACATCCACCTCATCCAGTTCCAGCTCATCAACCGTCAGGCGGTCGCGGTCGATCCAAACACGGGCGAGCCGACTTACACGGCGGCCTGGGCCTCCCAGTTCCCCGGCGGGAAGTTCTTCGGGTACAAGGTCAACCCGAACGGCAACGTCAGGTGGGGGCTGGTGAACTACCCGCCCGGGACGATCATCCCAGGCTACGGGCCGCCGCACGACTACCTGACGCCAAACGCCGATGGGGCCCTGGGCGGCAACCCGGCCTTCAGCCCGTTCCTGTCGGGACCGGTCCTGCCGCCGCTGCCCGGCGAAGCGGGCTGGAAGGATACCATCAAGGTGTTCCCGGGCTTCGTGAACCGCTTCGTCGTCCGCTGGGCGCCACAGGCCGTCGCCGTCAACGGTGTCCAGCCGGGCCAGAACCTCTATTCGTTCGACCCCACGAAAGGGCCAGGCTACGTGCTGCACTGCCACATTCTCGACCACGAGGACAACGAAATGATGCGCCCCTACCTGCCGGTGCCCTGACCGGCGTCTGCCGCTGCCGCCATACATGGAATTCGCGTCCCGCGCCGGATCGCCGGCGCGGGACGCGGCATTCCACGCTCAGCCCGTCCGGGAGTAGGGCACGCTTAGGGCCGCCGGCGCGCCGAGGCGCCTGCGGGCGGTCTCCTGGGTCGCCGCCACGAGGACGATGATCGTAAACACGTACGGCGCCATGAGCAGGAGATAGGTCGGGAGGCCGGTCCCCATGGCCTGGATGTGGAGCTGAAGGGCGTTCACGCCGCCGAAGAGGTAGGCGCCCGCGACGGCTCTCAGGGGATCCCAGGTCGCGAAAATCACGAGGGCCACCGCGATCCACCCGCGCCCGGCGGTCATGTTCTCGATCCACATGCTCGTGTACGCGGTCGACAGAAAGGCCCCGCCGAGCCCGGCCAGGATGCCTCCGGCCGTCACGCAGGCGTACCGGACGCGGGCCACGTCCACGCCCATCGCATCCGCCGCCTCGGGACGCTCCCCCACGGCGCGGATCTCGAGCCCCCAGCGGGTCCGGTACAAGACGTACCAGGCGATAGGGACCGCGGCGAAGCTCAGGTAGACGAAGGGATCTTGCTGGAAGAGGATTGGCCCGAGCCCGGGGAGGCGGCTGAGCAGGGGCAGGGGGGCCGTCTGAAACCCGGACGCCGGCACGCCGACGTAGCCCCGCCCCAGGAACGCCGAGACGCCGGTCCCGAAGATCGTGAGCGCCAGCCCGCTCGCCACCTGGTTGGCGCGGAGCGTGACGGTCAGCAGCGCATGGATCAGGCCGAGGCATCCCCCGACGAGGCCGGCGGCCGCGGCGCCCGCCCACGGGTTGCCGGTGCGGGCCGTGGCGGCGAACCCGGCGAGCGCGCCCACGAGCATCATCCCCTCGACGCCCAGGTTGAGAATCCCCGCCCGCTCGGCGAAGATCTCGCCCAGGGTGGCAAACAGCACCGGGGTCCCCGCGCGGACGGCCGCCGCGAGCACCGCGACCGAGACAGGGGTCACCGCGAGGCCTCGGGGCTCATCTTCACCGGCGTCCTCCGGCGGATCACCACGCGGTACCCGACGATGATCTCGCCGCCCAGGACGAAGAAGAAGATGAGCCCCTGCAGCATGTAGACCACGGCGATCGGCAGCCCGAGCGAGATCTGAAGGGCGTCGCCCCCCACAAACAGCCCGCCCAGGAGGACCGCGACGAGGACCGCGGCGATCGGATTGAGCTTGGCGAGCCAGGCGACGATGATGCCCGTGTAGCCGTACCCGGGAGAGAGACCGCGCTGCAGCCGTCCGGCGATCGCCGACGCCTCCCCCGCGCCGGCGAGCCCCGCGAGCGCGCCCGCGAGGCCCATCACCAGCAGGGTGTTGCGGACGAGGTCGATGCCCGCGTATCTCGCGCAGACGGGGTTGTCGCCGATCACCCGGATCTCGAAGCCCCAGCGGGTGCGGCCGAGCACGACCGCCACGGCAGCGGCGGCCGCGAGCGCGAGGAGAAAGCCCAGGTGCACGCGGGTCCCCGGGATGAGCACCGGGAGCCTCGCCGCGGCCGGGAACGCCGCCGAGAGCGGGAACCCGCGGCCGGCGGGATCCTTCCACGGGCCGTAGATCAGGTCGTCCACGAACAGAAGCGCGACGTAGTTGAGAAGCAGCGTGGTGATCGTCTCGTTCACCCGGAGCCAGGCGCGGAGCGCGGCCGGGACGAGACACCAGGCCGCCCCGGCCGCCATGCCGGCGAGGAGTACGGCGGGCACGGCTCCCGGCGAGCGCCCCAGCGGCGTGAACAGCGCCACCGCGGCCGCGCCGATGGCGCCGAACTGGAACTGACCCTCCGCCCCGATGTTCCACAGCCTCATCCGCGCCGGCACCAGGACCGCGAGGCCGGTCAGGATCAGCGGCGTCGCCTTGACGAGCGTTTCCGTCACCCCGAAGCCGCTGCCGAAGGGATCGCTGAGGAGCTCCCCGTATGCGGCACGGGGGTCGACCCCGGCGAGGCCGAGCACCGCCGCCCCGACGATGAACGCCGCCAGGATCGACGCCGCGGGGACCGCCCACGAGGTCCACCGCGCCGCGGCGGCGCGCGGCTCGACCGCGATCACGGCGTCCGCCGGTCACGGGCGCCGGAGGCGTCCGCCGGCCGCACCCCGGCCATCATCAGGCCCAGGGTCTCGACGGTGACACCGGCGGTCCCGACCGTGTCGACGAGTTCGCCGGCGGAGATCACCGCGATGCGGTCGCTCAACGCGAGGATCTCATCGAGGTCCTCGGAGATCAGCAGGATGGCGACTCCCGCGCGGCGCTGGGCCAGCATCATCCGATGGACGGTCTCGGTTGCGCCGACGTCGAGCCCGCGGGTGGGATGAAACGCCAGGATCAGCCGCGGCCGGCTGCCGATCTCGCGGGCCAGGATCAGCCGCTGCAGGTTGCCGCCGGAGAGCGTCCGGGCCGGGGCGTCGGGACCGGAGGCGCGGATGCCGAACTCGGCGATGAGCCCTTCCGCGTGATCGAGAATCGCGCGGCGATCGAGGAACGGGCCCCGGCCAAACCGGGGCGCCCGGTACGCCTTGAGCAGCAGGTTGTCCGCAACGCTGAGGTTGGGCGCCACCCCGGTCCCCAGGCGGTCTTCGGGGACATGCCCCACGCCGCTCGTGAGGACCGCGAGCGGCGACGCCTGTGTGCGGTCCCGCCCATCGATGCGGATGCGCCCCCCGGTCGGACGGCGGAGCCCGGCCACCGTCTCGCCGAGCTCGCGCTGCCCATTCCCCGCGACCCCGGCGATGCCGAGGATCTCCCCCGCTCGGACCGACAAGGACACGCCGCGAAGAGCCGCCTGCCCGCGGTCGTTGAGACCGCGGAGGTTCTCCACCTCTAAGACCGCGGGCCCGGGTGGAACGGGCTCGCGGCGCACCTGGTCGAACGTCTCTCGCCCCACCATCATGCGCGCCAGCGCCCGCGGCGTCGTGTCCGCGGTGGCGACGGTGGCGATGCGCCGGCCGCCCCGCAGCACGGTGACGCGGTCGGAGACGGCCATGACTTCCTGAAGCTTATGGGTGATGATGACCACCGCCCGGCCTTCCGAGGCCAGGCGGCGGAGCGCGGCGAAGAGGTCGCGGGTTTCCTGAGGCGTGAGCACCGAGGTCGGCTCGTCGAGGATCAGGATCTCCGCCCCGCGCGCCAGGAGCTTGAGGATCTCGACCCGCTGCTGCTCGCCCACGCTCAGCTGCCACACGCGGGCCGCGGGCTCGACCGCCATGCCGTACCGGACGGCCAGGGCGCCGATTTCCACGGCGGCGCGCCCGGCGTCGAGGCGGATCCCGCCCGGCGGCAGGCTGAGGAGGACGTTCTCGGTGACGGACAGCGACGGGACGAGCATGAACTGCTGGAACACCATCCCGAGGCCGGCGTCGAGGGCATCGCGCGGAGACCGGAACCGGACCGGCGCGCCGTGGACGCGGATCTCCCCCGCATCGGGCCGGTAGAAGCCGTAGAGGACCTTCATCAGCGTCGATTTGCCGGCGCCGTTCTCGCCGAGCAGGGCGTGGATTTCCCCACGGGCGAGGGGGAAATCGACGGCGTCGTTGGCGACCAACCCGGGGAACCGCTTCGTGATCCCCCGCATCTCCACGGCCAGGGGGGGCTGGGTCATCTGGGGGTGCGCTCTTCTGTGGCCCGCTTTCCTTCTCCTCGTCGGCGCGAGACGAGTGGAGGCCGACGCATGGCGGGATTCGCAGGCTGCCGTGCGAAAAGTACTATACACGAGCCCCTCGACGAGGTGTGGGATGCTTGACTTGATGACCGGGGCCTCCGGTCCGGTGCTCTCCGTCACGCAAGGCAGGCCCGCATTCCTGGGCACGAAACACGTGGTCAGCTCGACGCACTACCTGGCCACGATGGCCGGACTGCGCATGTTCGCGCTCGGCGGCAATGCTGCGGACGCGGGGGTGGCCGCCGGGATCGCGCTCAACGTCCTCGAACGCCATCTGACGGATTTTGGCGGCGTCGCGCCGATCATGTTTTTCCGGCCCGGGATGCCGCGGCCCGAGACGATCGCCGGCGTCGGATGCTGGCCGCGGCGGCTGACCCTCGAACGATTTCTCGAGCGGTACGGTGGGGACATGCCGCTCGGCGCGCCGCGCTACGTCACGCCGGCGGCGCCGGATGCGTGGTTGACCGCGCTGGCGCGGTACGGGCGCCTTTCACTTCGCGACGTGCTGGCGCCGGCGTGCGAGTTGTGCGACGGATTCCCGGTCTACGACCGCCTCGCCCGTACGATCGCCAACCTGGCCCCGCGGCTGCGTGAATGGCCCGCCAGCGCGCGGGTGTTCCTGCCCAACGGCCGGCCGCCGCAGGCGGGCGAGGTCCTGGTGCAGCCGGAGCTGGGCGGCCTGTTCAGGCGGCTCATCGACGTCGAACACGGCGCCAGGCAGCGTGGACGCGAGGCGGCCATCGGGGCGGCCCGGGACGAGATCTACCGAGGCGAGATCGCCCGCGAGCTCGCCGCGCACGCCGAGCGGACCGGAAGCGAGTTGGATGCGGAGGATCTGGCGGCGTACCGTGTCGCGGTCGGGCCGCCGGTCTCCTCGCGGTACCGCGATGTGGAGGTGCATGCCTGCGGGCCGTGGTCGCAGGGACCGCTCCTGCCCATGGTCCTGAATGTGCTCCAGGGCCAGCACCTGCGGCAGCTGGGGCAGGGAAGCGCCGCGCACCTGCACTATCTCATCGAGGCGATCAAGGTCGCGTGCGCCGACCGGGAAGCGTTCTTCGGGGATCCGGATCAGGTCGACGTGCCCATGACGGGTTTGCTCGATCCCGAGTACGCGGACGAGCGGCGCCGCCTGATCGATCCGGCGCGGGCGTGTCCGGGACTGCCGCTCCCCGGAAATCCGTGGCGGTATGAAGGGCGCTCGGGGCCTCCGGGGTACGTTCCGGCTCCCGCCGCCGGCGCGGCGCAGGCCGATACGGCCTTCGTGTGCGCGATGGACGCCGACGGCAACGCCTTTTGCGCGACGCCGTCCGACCCCGGCCTGAGCGCGCCGCTCGCCGACGGCCTGGGAATGATCATCTCGACGCGCGGGGCGCAGCTGTGGACCACCCCGGGGCATCCCTCCGCGATCGCGCCCGGCAAGCGGCCGCGGCTGACGCCGAATCCCGCCATGCTCATGCAATCGGGGCGGGCGCTGATGCCCTTCGGCTGTCCCGGCGGCGATGCCCAGGTCCAGGCGATGGTCCAGGTGGTGTGCAATGTGTTGGACTTTGGGATGAACGTGCAGGCCGCCATCGAAGCGCCGCGGGTCGTCTCGGCGAGTTTTCCGTCGTCCTTTCACCCCCACCCATACGAACCGGGGGTGCTGCGCGTCGAGGGCCGGATTGCCCCGGACGTACGGGACCGGCTCGCCGCCCTCGGCCATGCCGTCGAGGTGCTCCCCGACGTCGCGCCCTCGGTGGCCGCGGTCTGCGCGATCCGCCGCCGCGACGGCGGCGTGCTCGAAGGCGGAGCCGACCCCCGCCGCGAGAGTTCCGCCGCCGGCTGGTAGAGGGAGGCGGCGCATCATGTCGACGCGAACCGCGGGAGGCGAAGTCAAGGGGGAGGGGTCGCAATGATCGCCGGGAGCGTGCGGAAGATCGGTGCGGTCTGCGCCGGCGCGGCGCTCGTGCTCGCGGTGGGTCCGGGGGCGGCGACGCAGGCGCAGACGCCCCGCACCCTGGTCGTGGCTCAAAGCGCCGACATTGCCACGGGCGACCCGGCCAAGAACACCGGCCTCGCGACGATTGCCGTCCTGGCCAATATCTACGACACGCTGGTTCACCGCGACGCCGCCCTGAATCTCAAGCCGGGCCTGGCGCTGTCGTGGCGGGCCGTCGACCCCACCACCTGGGAGTTCACACTGCGCACAGGGGTGAAGTTTCACGACGGCGAGCCCTTCAATGCCGACGCCGTCAAGTTCTCGTTCGACCGGATGCTCGACCCCAAGACGCACTGGCCGGGCGCCGGCGCGCTGCAGCTGATCAAAGCGGTGACCGTGGTCGACGACAGCACGGTGCGATTTGCCACGTCGCAGCCGTGGCCGGAGATGCCGCGATTCCTCGGGTACTACGGGATGATCGTGCCGCCGGGGTACCTCAAGCACAACGGCGAGGAGGCGCTCATCCGCCACGCCGTCGGGACGGGGCCGTACCGCTTCGTCCGCTGGGTGAAAGACGACCGCGTGGAGGTGGAGGCCAATCCGGACTACTGGGGCGGCAGGCCCAGAATCAGCCGCGTGGTCTTCCGCGTCATTCCCACGGACGCGCCGCGGGTCGCCGAACTGCTGGCCGGGTCGGTGCAGCTGGCCAACCTCTTGCCGCCCGAACTGTTCAGTCCCCTGCAGATCTCCTCGAAGACCAAACTCGTGATCGGCAAGAGCCTCAGCGTGTTCTTCGTCATCTACAACCTGGTCAGCATCCCGAAGGACAAGCCGCTGGCCGACCCGCGGGTGCGGCAGTCGCTCAACTACGCGGTCAACCGCCAGGCGATTCTGGCCAGCGTGATGCACAAGGTCGGCACCCCGGTGGCGACGTTCTGTTCCGAGGTGATGGAGGCCTGCGATGCGTCCATCCCGCCGTTCCCGTACGATCCCGACCGGGCCCGCGCGCTGCTGCGCGAGGCGGGGTATCCCAACGGGTTCGACTTCACCATCAGCGGGACGAGCGGGACGTACCCCGGCGACCGGGACATCGCCCTGGCCCTGGCCGACCAGTTGAGCCGCGTCGGCGTGCGCACCAAGGTGACCATCACGGAGATCGGCGTGCAGCTGCGGGCGGTGCTGGACCGAAGGCTGCCCGAGGACGGCTGGTTCACCCGCTTCACCGATTTCTTCGGGATCAGCACCATCATTCCGCTCCGCGCGTTCTACTCGCCCGGCGAATGGTCGCAGTGGCGGCCCGGGTACGCGCCCTTCAATCAGCTGGTCGAGGCGGCGCAGGCGGCGCCCGACGAGGCAAACCTGCGCGAGATCTCCAAACGCCTGCAGTTGATGTACAAGGACCAGGTGCCGGCCATCACGCTCTTTACCGCGCCCAATGCCAACGGCATGAGCCGCGACCTGGAGTGGACGCCCCGGCCCGACCTGCAACTGACGATGGTCGACGCGTCGTGGACCCGCTGATCGGCGGTCCGTCGGTGTCCCGCCGACGCGCGCCGAGCCTCACGCCGTGAGACAGTATCTGATCCGCCGGCTGGCGCTCTCGCTGACCGCCATGCTCGGCGTGCTCACGATCGTGTTCGTCCTGCTGCACATCAGCGGCGATCCGGCGGCCCTGCTGGTGACGCAGGACGCGACGACGCAGGACATCGAGCGCATCCGGCAGGCCTACGGGCTGGACCGGCCGCTCTCCGTGCAGTACGGACGCTTCATCGCGCGGGTCGCCCGCGGTGATCTCGGCTATTCGTACCGCCAGGGACTGCCGGTGACCGAGCTGATCGGCGAGCGCCTCGGCGCGACGTTCGAACTGGCCCTCGCCGCCCTCGCGGTGGCGACGCTGCTCGGCGTCGGGCTCGGCATGGTGGCCGCCGTCCGCCGCGGGTCGGGCGTCGATACGGCCGCCATGACGATCGCCCTGTTCGGGACGAGCATGCCGAGCTTCTGGCTGGGGCTGCTGCTCATCATTGTCTTCGGGGTCAACCTGGGATGGCTGCCGGTCTCGGGCTACGGCGGCCTCGACCATCTCGTGATGCCCGCGTTCGTGCTCGGCGGGTTCTATGCCGCGCAGGTCAGCCGGCTCACGCGGACGAGCCTCCTCGACGTCCTGGCGCAGGACTACGTCCGCACCGGCCGCGCCAAGGGCCTGCCGGGCCGCGTGCTGCTGTTCAAGCACGCGCTGCGCAACGCCGCGCTGCCGGTCCTGACCGTCCTGGGCCTCCACTTCGGCCAGATGCTCGGCGGCGCCCTCATCGTGGAGTCCATCTTCGCGTGGCCCGGCATGGGACGTCTGGCCGTCCAGGCGGTGCTGGGCCGCGATTTTCCGGTCGTGCAGGGCGCCACGATCATGGGCGCGGCCGTCTTCATCGCCGTCAATCTCACGGTGGATCTGCTCTATGGCTGGGTCGACCCTCGTCTTCGAAGCGCCGCGCAGCGCGCCTAGGGCGCCGCGGGCGTCACCGGTTCGCCGGCTGCTGCGCAGCCCATCGGGGGCCGTGGGCGCGGCACTCCTGGCCGTGCTGCTGGCGACCGGCTTCGTCGGTTCGATGGTGACCCCCTACGACCCGGCGGCCCAGAATCTGGACCTCACCGTGCATCCGCCCTCGCTGACGCCGGTGCGTGGCGCCGTCCACCTGCTCGGCACCGATCAGCTCGGGCGCGACGTGTTCAGCCGGCTGCTCGTCGGCCTCCGGATCTCGCTGCTCGTCGCCCTGGCCGTCGTTCCGCTGTCGACGCTGGCGGGCCTCACCGTCGGCATGGTGACGGGATACCGCGGCGGATGGCTCGACGTCGCGCTGATGCGCCTCGTGGACGCGCAGCTGTCCATCCCGACGCTCCTGCTCACGGTCGCCGTGGTCGCCGTGCTCGGCTCGGGCCTGCTGCAGATCGTGGGCGTGCTCGTGATCGCCGGGTGGCCGGGCTACGCGCGCGTGGTGCGCGCCGAGGTCCTGTCCTTACGGGACCGCGAGTTCGCGGCGGCGGCGCGGGCGGTCGGGGCCTCCGACGTCCGTATTCTCGCGCAGCACGTGCTGCCGAACGTCCTTCCGACGGTGCTGGTGCTGGCGACCCTGCACCTGCCGGTGGTGATCGTGTTGGAGGCGGCGCTGAGCTTCCTCGGCCTCGGCATCCAGCCGCCGACCCCGAGCCTCGGGCAGATGCTCGGGTACTCACAGGACCTGGTGTGGCAGGCCTGGTGGATGCCGACCATCCCCGGCGTGGCCATCACCGTCGTGGTGCTGGCCTTCAACCTGTTGGGCGACCGCATGCGCGATGTGCTCGATCCACGCCTGCGGGGCCTGGGGCCGGTGTGACGGTGCACCGCGGGAGGACGCGGCATGGCCGCTGAGACGATCGACGGCCCATCGGTGAAGGCGTTCGTGATCGCGGCGATGCGCCTGGCCGGCGTCGCCGCCGATGACGAGATGCTCGCGCGTGTGCTTCCGCTCGCCGAGACCGCGCTGGCCGACGGCCCGCGCCTGATCCGCGCCGCGGCCTCGACGCTGGAACCGCTGGCGCATCCCGGGCGGCCGGTGGCCGCCGTTCATGTCATGGCGGCCGGCAGAGGGGGGGCCGGCGCGTGACCCGCGACCTCCTGGGGGGGTTCACGCTCGGATCGCTCTCCAGGGCGATTCAGAGCCGCGACGTCTCGCCCGTCGAGGTGACGGAGGCGTGTCTCGCGCGCATCGATCGCCTCGACCGGACGCTCAATGCCTTCATCACCCTGACGCCGGACCGGGCGCTCGCCGCCGCCCGCCGCGCGGAGCGGGAGATCACCGCCGGCCGCCCGCGCGGGCCGCTGCACGGCGTGCCGATCGCGCTCAAGGACCTCTTTGCCACGGCCGGCGTGCGGACGACGTGCGGGTCCCGCATCCTGCGCGACTGGGTGCCCGCCGAGGACGCCGGTGTGGTCAGGCGGCTCCACGACGCCGGCGCGGTGATCCTCGGCAAACTCAACATGAGCGAGTTCGCGTATGCGGCGATCCACTCGGATTACGGTCCGCCGCGAAACCCGTGGAATCTGGACCGCTTTACCGGCGGCTCGAGCAGCGGGTCCGGCGCGGCCGTGGCCGGGGGTCTGTGCTTTGGCGCGACGGGCACCGACACCGGAGGCTCGATCCGAAATCCCGCCGCCCACTGCGGCATCGTGGGGCTCAAGCCCACCTACGGACTGGTCAGCCGCGCCGGCGTCGTTCCGCTGGCCTGGTCGCTCGACCACGCCGGTCCGATGGCGCGCACGGTCGAGGACGCGGCAATCCTGCTGGACGCGATGGCGGGGTTCGATCCGGCCGACCCCACCTCCATGGCGCCGGCCCCTGTCGGCGCCGGCGGCCGGCTCCCGCTCGAAGCCTCCGCTCCGGCCGTCCGGTCTCTGCGTCTCGGCGCGGTAGACGGCCAGCTCGCCAAGGAGACGTCGGCGGATGTGGCGGCGTGCGTGCGGGAGGCCGTGCGCGTGCTGCAGCCGCTGGTCGCGGAGGTGGAGGAGGTCATCCTCCCGATGCTCGAGGAGATGGTGGCCGCGTGGTGGACGATCTGTCTTGCGGAAGCGTCGGCGTACCATCAACAGACGCTCGCCGCGCGCGCGCAGGACTTCGGGCCCATCGTGCGCGAGCGGCTGCAGGCGGGCCTCGCGATCCCGGCGGTCCAGTACCTGCAGGCGCAGCGGGTGCGCCGGGCGGCGGTGCTCGAATTCGACAAGCTGCTCGCCCACGTCGACCTGTTGGTGCTGCCCGCGACCTTCGCCGAGGCGCCGCCGATCGCGGCGGCCGACGCGGTCCACTCGTCGGAGGTGCTGCGGCGGCGGACCGTGCCGACGGCGCCCTTCAATCTGCTCGGCCTGCCGGCGGTTTCTGTGCCCTGCGGGTTCACGGACTCCGGCCTGCCGGTTGGGCTGCAGATCGTCGGCCGGCGCGGCGAAGACCGCCTCGTGCTGGCAGCCGCCCATCTCTATGAACAATCGGCCGGCTGGTGGACCCGCCGGCCGCCCCTCGACGAGCGCACATCGTCATCGTGATGGAGAGCGCGGGCTCACATCGGGAACTGCGATCCCGCGGACCTGAGGGAACCTGCCGCAGTTGAGATCCGGGAGGGATGGAGAATGTCGGGTCCTCGCTCCAGACCACGCGCATTGATCACCGGGGCGTCCGCCGGCATCGGCGCGGCGTACGCCGAGCGATTGGCGCGCGACGGGTACGACGTCGTCCTGGTCGCCAGGCGGCGGGACCGCCTGGAGGCGCTGGCCGAACGGCTGCACCGCGAGGCGGGCGCGCACGCCGAGGTGCTCGCGGCCGACCTCACCGATCCCGGCGCGCTCGCGCAGGTGGAAGCGCGCGCCGCCGGCGATGAGTCGCTGGCGCTGCTGGTCAACAACGCCGGCTTCGGCGGTTACGGCCCCTTCGTGCAGGTCGACCCGGAGGTCGTGGACGGCCTCATCGACATCCACATCCGGGCCGTTGCCCGCCTCACCCGCGCCGCGCTCCCCGGCATGGTCCGCCGGCGCGCCGGGGGCGTCATCAACGTCGCATCCCTGCTCGCGGTCAGCGGTCCCGTGCCGCCGGACCCGCTCCCGCACCGCGCCACGTACGCCGGCGCGAAGGCGTTCATGTTGACCTTTACGCAGGCCCTCGCGGGCGAGCTCACCGGCACAGGGGTCAGGGTGCAGGTGGTGCTGCCGGGGCTCGTCGCGACCGAGTTCCACACCGTGCTGGGGATGGACCTGAGCGCGAGGCCGCGGATGACGGCGGCCGATGTGGTCACCGCGTCGCTTACGGCATTCGCGCGGGGCGAAGTCACGTGCGTCCCCGCCCTCGAGGATGCGTCGCTGCTCGAACGGCTCGCGGAGGTACAGCGCTCGGTGCTGAAGGCCGCGACCACGCCGACGCTTGCGGGCCGCTATCGGTCCGGCTGATCTCGCGGTGCGGCCCGAGGACACAGGGCTCCAATCTATGCAGGCGCGCCCCGCGGGCTCAACGCACGCCGGACGGGGGCGGGGAGGAAGGCCTTCCAGGACCATGGAACCCTAGGCGTGTCACCGTGGATGCGCGCCCGCGAGGACCGGCGCGTGGGGAGGGGGACATCGTGGACGAGATGCGCGTGCCAAACTCTCGGCAGGGACGGTTGAGCCGTCGGGGCTTCGTCGCCGGCGGGCTGGCGGTGGGTGGCGGGCTGGCCGGGGTGCGCGCGTTGGGAGGCCCCGGAGGGCTTCTGGCTCCTGCCGCGGCGGCCGCGGCCGCCCAGCCGAAGCGCGGCGGGATCCTGATCGCCGCCCAGGAGATCGACCCGGTCAGCCTGGATCCGCACACGAACTCCAACTTCTCGGCGCTTCAGGCGTACGAGCACATCTACGAGAGCCTGACCGGCTACGACGAGAAGACGAACATCGTGCCGGCGCTCGCGGAGCGGTGGGAGACGTCGAACGCGGGGAAGACGTACGTGTTCCACCTGCGCCCCAACGTCAAGTTCCATAATGGCCAGACGATGACCGCCGAGGACGTGAAGTACAGCATCGACCGGGTGCTCGATCCGAAGACGGCGTCTCCCTGGCGGAACTGGTTCGACCTGGTCCAGGAGGTCAGGATCGTCGACCCGCTGACCATTCAAATGAACCTGAAGGGTCCCTATCCGGGGCTCCTCGGATCGTTCGCCGGCATGCGCGCATCGGGGATCATGCCCAAGGGGCTCGCGGAGCGCGAGAACCTCAAGATCAAGGCGATCGGGACGGGCCCCTTCAAGCTCGTCGAGTTCGTCTCCCAGGACCACATCACGTACGCCCGCAACCCGGACTATTGGAACGCGCCGCAGCCGTACCTGGACGGCATCACCTTCAAGATCCTCACCGAAGAGAACGCCCGGCTCGCCGCGCTCCACGCCGGTCAGATCCAGTACGCGGTGGTCACCGCCCAGGGGGAAGCGCAACTCAAAGGCAGCCCGGGAATCACCGTCTTCAAGAGCCCCAATGCCTGGGTCTCGCTCCACTACATCAACGTCTCCAAGAAACCGCTCAGCGACGCGCGGGTGCGCAGGGCGATTCGGATGGCGGTCGACACGAACGAGGTCATCCAGAAGGCGGTCTTCGGCGCCGGCGTCCCTTCGGGCCCGGTGCCGACGGGCTACGGCGACTGGTACCTCGACCCCAAGACCCTGCCGTATCAACGGGCGGACGTGGACGGGGCCAAGAAGCTCCTCGCCGAGGCCGGGTACCCGAACGGCGGCTTTCGGATCGAGATGAAGTGCTCGCCCCAATACCCCGAGTTCGTCGCCTCGACCCTGGTGGTCCAGGACTCGCTCCGGAAACTCGGCATCGACGTCCAGGTGGTGCAACAGGAGTGGGGGACCTTCGTCAACGACCACAACACCGAGTTGAAGACCGGCGGCAGAGAGGGAGGAGAGATCTTCGCCTCCGCCAATACCTTCCGTCCCGATCCGGACGGGTACATCTACCCGTACTTCCACTCGGCCGGAGCGCTCAACGACGGGGGCTATCGAAACGCGAAGATCGATCCTCTGATGCAGCAGGCCCGGTCGATCTTCAACCACGACCAGCGCAAGAGCCTGTACCGTGAGATCCAGCGGACCCTGCTCGACGAGTCGCCCAACTGGTGGTGGTACGCCCGGTTCAACATCGAGGCGATCAGCAACAAGGTGCAGGGTTACGCCCAGTCCTTCACCGGGCGGCGCATCTTTCTCAAGAAGGCCTGGCTCGGCTGAGGCCGGGGGCGCTCCCGGACGGCGGTTCCGCCGGGACCCCTGCGCTGCCTGAGGCCGGGACCGCGACATCCGGATGCGCTACCTCGTCCGGCGCCTCCTGTGGACGCTCGCCGCCCTGCTCGGCGTGTCGCTGCTGATCTTCGTGCTGGTCAGGCTGATCCCGGGCACGATCATCGAGGTCATCACCGGCACCGAGGGACAGCTGAGCCCGCAGCAGCGGCTCGACCTGCTGCGCAGCTTTGGCCTCGACCGGCCGCTGCCGGTCCAGTACGCGCTCTGGCTCTGGAACATGCTCCAGGGAAACCTCGGCTGGTCGTTCCGAACCAGCCAGCCCGTCGCCGGGCTCCTCGTCTCCCGGCTGCCCATCACGGTCGAGCTCGCCGTCCTCACCGTAATCTGCGTCACCCTGATCGGGCTGCCCCTGGGCGTCGCCGCCAGCATCACCCGCAGCGTCCGCCTCAAGACGTTCGTCCAGATCATCGGGCTGGTGGGCCTGTCCGTCCCGAACTTCTGGGCCGGCATTGTCCTGATCATCGTCGCGTCGTTTGCGTTTCACTGGTTCCCGGCGCTGATCTTCGTCACGCCCTGGCAGGACCTGCCGGTGAACCTGGAGCAGATGTCCCTCCCGGTGTTGTCGCTGGCGCTCGGGCTGGCGGCCGTCGTGCTGCGGATGACCCGGTCCTCGATGCTGGAGGTGCTGGGCCAGGACTACGTCCGGGTCGCCCAGGCCAAGGGGCTGAGCCACTCGATCGTCCTGCTGCGGCACGCCCTCCGCAACGCGCTCATCCCGATCGTCACCGTGCTGGGCCTGCAGATGGGCACGCTGCTCGGCGGGGTCGTCATCACCGAGCAGATCTTCGGGCTCCCCGGGCTGGGGTGGACGCTGCTGAACGGCGTCTACCAGCGGGACTACCCGGTCGTGCAGGGGGCGGTGATGCTGTTCGCGGTCCTGTTCGTCCTGACCAACCTCTTCGTCGACCTGACGTACACGTACCTGGATCCGAGGATCAGGTATCAGTGATGCGTCGAGTGGAGCGCGCGGCGCCGCGATGAGCCGGGTCGAGGCCGAGCTGCGGGACGCCCCGCGCCAATCCGCCTGGCCGGTGAGACGGCCGGGGTACAGGCGGTTCGTGCGCCGGAGCCCGGTGACCGTGATCGGCGCCGGGCTCGTCCTCGCGGTCGTGCTCGTCGCCATTGTGGCGCAGATCATCGCGCCGTACGGCCCGAACTCCCAGGACGCTCAACCGCTCCTCCGCCCCGACCGCCGGCACCTCGCCGGCACCGACGAGCTCGGACGGGATGAGTTGAGCCGGCTGATCTACGGGGCCAGGGTCTCGCTGTACGTGGGCGGCCTCGCGGTCTCGATCGCGCTGGCCTGCGGCGCCACGTCGGGCGTCCTGGCGGGGTTCTACGGGGGCTGGGTCGACAACGTCACAATGCGGATCATGGACGTGCTGTTCTCGTTCCCGGCGATCGTGCTGGCGATCGCGATCACCAGCATCCTGAGGCCGAGCCTGACCAACGCGATGATCGCGATCGGGATCGTCTACGCGCCGATCTTCGCCCGGATCGCGCGGGGGCCCACCCTCGCGGTGGTCACCCTCGCCTACATCGAAGCCGCGCGGGCCGTCGGCCTGCCCAACTGGAAGATCATGCTGCGGCACGTCGTGCCGAATGTCTCGGCGCCCTTGATCGTGCAGACGACCGTGTCCCTCTCGACCGCCATCCTCACCGAGGCCGCGCTGAGCTTCCTCGGCCTGGGCACCCAGCCGCCGACCGCCTCCTGGGGGTTGATGCTGAGCGCGGCGCGGCAGTACATGCTGCTCGATCCGTGGATCGCCGTCCTGCCGGGCGCGGCGATCGCGCTGACCGTCCTCGGGTTCAATCTCCTCGGAGACGGCCTCCGGGATCTGCTGGACCCGCGCATCCGGACGCTGTAACGGCCATCGGGAGCGTGGACGGCCGGCCGGAGCGTGCGGCTTATGCGCTCCTGGAGCGCCGCGGCGTGGAGGGGCGTCCGCTCTGGTCCCCCCGTCCGCCGTTGGTGCGCGCCCGCCTCGAGAGAGGCACCGTCTTGTCGTTCCAGGGGGGACCCATTTCCGCTTCACGAATCCTGAGCGAGAAGATCAACCCCCACCCCGAGAGTCCCAGCAGGCCGATCGCCAGGGCCGTCGTGATCCACTTCGCGGCGGCGCCGGGGGCCCTGTTGGCGAGCGCCGTCAGCAGGGCCAAGGCGATCACGATCGTGGTCATCTTCTTCACGTACGCCTGCGTCAGTCCTTGTCCTCGCATCTCGACTCCTCTGCGTGTGCGCCTGGGCGCCACATTCAGTTTTCGATCGACTGGAGGGAGGGCGCCCCTGCCTGCGAGGAGCCGTGCTGCGCCTCCGGATCC
>Ga0209577_10000385_pt1 | contig 44824 bp, 33 predicted proteins | sample GraSoiAngelo_109_FD_185874 | JGI IMG/M metagenome (GOLD analysis project Ga0209577, IMG submission 185874) | Grasslands soil microbial communities from the Angelo Coastal Reserve, California, USA - 14_0903_12_20cm (SPAdes) (version 2) | ecosystem: Environmental > Terrestrial > Soil > Grasslands... | reverse complement strand
TCTGGACAGTTCGGGGTGCGAACGCGATTCTCGCCCTCCGCTGCTCCTATTCAAATGGCCGCTTCGAGGATTATTGGGAGGAGCGCCGGGCGGCGTGATTCCCACTTCTATGTCGTGCACCCTATGGCAGAACGCTTATGGCAGAACGCTTATGGCACGGTCATCTCCTACCTCGGGACCGTGGCGAGGCGGGCATCGAAGGATTTTGTCGTCGGAAGCGAAGGAGCATGCTGGTTGGTACGCGATAAGCGCCGTTTTTTGCTGGCTATCATGGAAGAATTTGCAGGGAGCGCACGTGTCGGGCAATCTGCAAAATCTCAGGCTGGCAGCTTCAACCCCTTACGGGAAGACTCAACCGGCTGCTAGATCCCTGCGTAGGTTTGGCGGCGGAGGAATTGGCCGGCGCCGGGGCGGCCGACGAATTTGCCGGTGTCGATGACGGCGCGGCCGCGGGAGAAAACGGTTTTGGGGGCGCCCTTGATCTTGATGCCCTCGAACATGGAATAGTCCACGCGCATGTGGTGAGTTTTGGCGCTGATGACTTCCTCGTGATTGGGATCGAAGATGACGAGATCGGCGTCGGAGCCGATGGCGATGGTGCCTTTGCGCGGATACAGGCCGAAGAGTTTAGCTGGCGCGGTGGAGACCAGCTGCACAAAACGATTCGGTGAAAAATGTTTGCCGTGAACGCCGCCGGTATAAACAAGGCTTAAGCGGTGCTCAATGCCGGGGCCGCCGTTGGGAATTTTCGTGAAGTCGTCCTTGCCGAGCTCTTTTTGCTCCTTGAAGCAGAAGGGGCAGTGGTCGGTGGAGACAACCTGCAGAGTGTCTTTCGCGAGGCCTTGCCAGAGTTTTTCCTGGTGCCATTTTTCGCGGAGCGGCGGGGTGAAGACGTATTTGGCGCTCTCAAATCCGGGCGCATCCATATTTTCGAGCGACAGATACAAATATTGCGGACAGGTCTCGGCGTAGGCAGGGAGACCGCGGTCGCGCGCTTCGCGGACTTTTTCAAGCGCGTCGTTGCAGGAGAGATGGACGATATAGACGGGGGCTCCGGCCATTTCGGCCAGGGCGATGGCGCGGGAAGTGGCTTCGGCTTCGGCGGTGGTGGGGCGAGTGAGGGCATGATATTTGGGCGCGCGTTTTCCTTCGGCAAGCGCCTGCTGAACGATCACGTCAATGGCGCCGCCGTTTTCCGCGTGCATGCAGATCAGGCCGTTGTGCTTCGCTGCCTGCCGCATGGCCTTGAAGATCGTGGCGTCATCGAGCATGAAAACGCCAGGATAGGCCATAAATAGCTTGAAGCTGGTGACCCCTTCGCGGATGAGCTGGCCCATCTCCTCGAGCTGCGCGCTGCCGAGATCGGTGATAATGCAATGGAAGGCGTAGTCGGTGACGGCTTTGTCGTGGGCTTTTTTCATCCAAGTGTCGAAGGCCTGGCGGAGGGTTTGGCCTTTGTACTGGATGGCGAAGTCGATGAGCGTGGTGGTGCCGCCGAAAGCAGCGGCGATGGTGCCGGTCTGGAAATCGTCGGCGCTGGTAGTGCCGCCGAAAGGCATGTCGAGGTGGGTGTGGACGTCGATGCCGCCGGGGATCACCAGGCAGCCAGCGGCATCGAGGACGCGGCCGGCGTTTTCCGTGGGAAGCTGGGCGGCGATGGCGGTGACTTTGTCGCCGTCGATACCGATGTCGGCGGCGCAAGTGTCCGTCGCGGTTATGACTGTGCCGTTGCGGATTAGAGTGTCAAAACGCATATCAGAGCCTCAAGTCGATCAGAATTGATCTGATGCAAGAATTTGTAGAGTTTTGCGGCACGTGTTAGAGGTACCTGTGGTTGAGATCCTGTCGAGGTGCCTACCTCCGTGGCGCGAGTATCCGTGGCCGTGACGACTGCGCCCTTGTGGATTATCGTGTCAAAACGCACTTGGCAGCCTCCAGAGTCGCATCTGGCTAATGCTCTTAAACAAGCGTGATTGCGGATACCTGCAGTTGAGGTTCTGACAACGCGGAGGGGATAGGTGCGGGCAGCCATATCAGCGGCTATAGTGAGGCAGGATTTTGTGCTGGTAGATATCGAGAGTATTTTCTTCGTCGCCGGACATCAGGTAGATATTGAATTGGGTGACGCCGGCGGAGCGGAGACGGTCGAGTTTCTTGCGATGTTCCGCTACGGGGCCGATGAGGCAGAAACGGTCAACGACTTCGTCACTGACGAAATCGGCGTTGTCACTGCCGACTTCGCAGTGGTGGAGGTAGTCGTACTTGCCGCGGTCTTTTACGAAAGAGGTCAGCGCAGGGGGCAATTCCTCGGGCTTGTATTTGGAGATGAGGTCCATCACGTGATTGGAGACCAGAGCGGGAAACCAGCGGACGTGTTCGCGCGCGGTTTTCAGGTCGTCGGAGGCCCACACCGGCGCGGCGGCCATGACTTCAATTTTGCTGAAGTCGCGGCCGGCTTCCTTTGCGCCTTCGCGGACGAAGCCGAGACACCAGTCGATCAGGTCCGGGTCGGCGAATTGCAGAATCACGCCGTCGCCGATGCGTCCCGCGGTGCGCAGGGCTTTCGGGCCGTAGCCGGCAACCCAGACGCGAGGAATTTCGCCATTGGTCCAGGGAAATTTTGTGCGGACGCCATCGAGATCGACGGTTTTGCCGGCGTTCAAATTGCGGAAGATGCGCACAAATTCCTCGAGATTTTCGAGCGTGGTGGGTTTTTTGCCGAGGACGCGGCGGGAGCTGTCGCCGCGGCCGATGCCGAGCTCCATGCGGCCGTGGGAAGCGAGATTGAGAGTCGCGAATAGGCTGGCCGAGACGGTGACATCGCGGACCGCGGGGTTGGTGACGCAGGTGCCCAGGCGCATTTTTTTCGTGTTGGCGGCCATAAGCGTCAGGAGGGGAAATGGTTCCTTCCAAAGGACGTGGGAATCGAACATCCAGCCGAAGGAAAATCCGCTCGATTCGGCCTGGCGGGTGAGACTGAGGATTCTATCAATGGAGATGTCTGGTTTGATGGTGATGCCGAAGTCCATAGGAAACGATCCTCCTCAGTCCGCTGGCTGGGTCACAGGCTCAATTCGGTTCATCGAGGCGAAGTAGGCGAGGAAACTCACCAGGAACCCTACGAACCAGGCGTAGTTGTACAGGAGGCGCAGCGGCGGAACCACCAGGCCGACGAAAGCGACTCCCGCACCCGCCGCTAGCGCCGCGACGGCGGTCCAGTTAAAGCCGCGAGCGTATTCGTAGCGGCCGTTCCGCTGGTAAAGATCCTCGACGACGAGGAATTTCTTGCGCACGACAAAGTAGTCGCAGATGAGAACGCCGGCAATCGGACCGAGAAAACCGGAGTAGCCGACCAGCCAGCCGAAAATGTAGCTGCCGTAGTCGGCCATCAGTTTCCACGGCTGCATGACGATGCCCATCGCGCAGGTGATGAGGCCGCCGGTGCGGAAACTGATGCGGCGAGGAAAAAGATTGGAAAAATCGTTGGCGGGGGAAACGACGTTGGCGGCGACGTTGACGTTGAGCGTGGCCGTGAGCAACGCGATCATGGCCAGGACCACCGCCCAGGGATTGCCGAGCCGCGCCAGGACCGCAACCGGATTCCACAGCGCCTCGCCAAAAATGATCAGGGTGGCGGAAGTGACGGCGATGCCGATGAAAGAATAGAAGGTCATGGTCGCTGGGAGGCCGAGGGCCTGGCCGACGATTTGATCGCGCTGGCTGCGGGCGTAGCGGGTGAAATCGGGAATGTTCAATGAGACGGTGGCCCAGAATCCGACTACGCCGGTGAGCGAAGGGATGAAGAAGTGGAAGAATTCGCCGAAGGTTTGAAATTTCGAGGGCGTCGCCAGCATCGGGCCGAAGCCACCGGCTTTTTGACGCGCCCAAAGCAACAATGCAAATCCGATGAGCAGCAGGAACGGTGCGGAGAGGCCCTGCAGGAAGCGGATGGTTTCAATGCCGCGCAGAATCACCAGCACATTCAGAAGCCAGAAAAAGGCAAAACAGAATGCCGCGCCGGAATGAAAATTCGCCCAGCCGGGGGCCAGGGCCACGATCATGGCGTTGATGGCTTCGCCGCCGATCCAGGTTTGAATGCCGAACCAGCCGCAGGCCACGAGCGCGCGCAGAATGGCGGGGACGTTGGCGCCGAGAACGCCGAAGGATGCGCGTGCAAAAACGGGAAAGGGAACGCCATATTGCGCTCCGGCATGCGCGTTCAAGAGCATGGGAATCAGCACGAGCACATTGCCGAGAAATACGGTGAAGAGCGCCTGCTTCCAGTTCATGCCGCCGGCGATCATCCCGCTCGCCAGCATGTAGGTGGGGATGTTCACGCTCATGGAAATCCATAGGGCGGCGTAGTTGTAGGTGCGCCAGGTGCGGCGCGCTCCGGGGACCGGAGCAAGGTCCTGGTTGTAAAGCGAGCTGCTCTGGATGGTTTCCGCGCGAAGCGTGCCGCTGTGAGATTCACTCATCGCAGAGATCCGCTTTCTTCATTGTTTCAAATCCCATAAGGTGTTTGGTCGCGACCGAGAGGGCGGTTCATCCCGCAGCCGCGGTATTTGCGGCCTGTGTGCGTGTGATTTCGCCGTAGGATTCCGGGCGGCGGTCGCGATAAAACTGCCAAGTGTCGCGGACTTTCTGGATTTCATCGAGATTCAATTCCGCGACGAGCAACTCATCTTTGTCGCGGCTGGCCTGCTTCACGATTTTCCCGCGCGGATCGCAGAAATAGCTCTTGCCGTAAAACTCGCCGATCTTCCAGGGATGCTCCGTGCCGACGCGATTGATGGCGGCGACAAAATAAGCGTTGGCAACGGCATGCGCGGGCTGCTCCAGTTCCCAAAGATATTCGGAGAGCCCCGCGACGGTGGCGGAGGGATTGTAGACGATTTCCGCGCCGTTGAGTCCGAGGATTCTCGCGCCTTCGGGGAAATGGCGGTCGTAGCAGATATAAACACCGACGCGCGCGTAGCGAGTATGGAAAACGGGATAGCCGGCGTTTCCCGGCGTAAAATAAAATTTTTCCCAGAAACCCGGGTGACAGTGCGGGATGTGGTGCTTGCGGTATTTGCCGAGGTAGCGGCCGTCGGCGTCGATCACCGCGGCAGTGTTGAAATAGACGCCGGTCATTTCGACTTCGTATACGGGCACGACGAGGACCATCTGGTGTTTCTTGGCGAGCTTCTGCATTAGTGAAACCGTGGGGCCGTCCGGGACCTTCTCGGTCAATTCGTACCAGCGGGTTTGCTGCTCGGCGCAGAAGTATGGGCCGTAGAAAAGCTCTTGCAAGCCTAGAATCTCGACTTTTTGCTTGGCCGCGTCGGCAATCAAGCGTTCGTGCTTGGCGATCATTTTCTTCTTGATGTCCGGAAGAGAATACTTTTCCGGAGACCACTCACATTGGGCCTGAATCAGGCCACAGCGAACCATGCGGGGCATGCCACACCTCCCTGAGCAAACGCAGGCGAAAAGTCTACTCTGTGCGCCTTTGTGCGACAAGGTTTCGGCGCCCGAATCGCCCGAATGCGCCATTTCGCTGGCGTCAACAAAGCGGTGGAATGAATTCAACGAAACGAACCGCTGCTGGATTGACCCTGTGAGTCTAGGGCCGCTGCCGTCGATGACAAATGAAGTTCCGGCAGGAGTCCTAACGTGCGAAGAATGGGAAAAGGAACAACCACAGTGTTGTGGGCGTTCTGCCGGTGTCGTGCACCGCCGAAGCGCAGGAATCATTCACACCCAGTGTGGCACTGCTGTGCATTCGTTCACTTACGAGGAATCCGTGGAAGCATTCCGGGATGCCGCGGCAAGAGACCGCGGTTGCGCCATAGCGCATTGGGGCCTGGTGATGACGGAATACCACCAGCTCTGGGAAGCTTATGGGAGGCCGTCGGAATGGCAACACGGCGCCGACGAGATTCAAAGGCACGCGAGCGGAAGCCGGGAACGCCGCGCGAAAAGGATTACGTGGAGGCATTGGACGTTTTCTAATCGTACCCGGCCCGCGCGGGAACTGCCCGGTGATCTGCTCATGGAATTGTAGCAGTCGAAGGAGGTGCTGAGGGCATATCGACAGGCTTTGGCCATAGCGCTGTGGAGGCGAAACGCCCTAAAAGGGGCCAGCCGAGGCCGAACGAATGGCAGGTAAGTCCTGCAAAATCATGTGAATACCTTGGATTCGTTCCGACAACAGATTCATCGATTCTGGGCCTTTGGAGCCGGGCAGGTAAATTTTCGGGGGAGGTAGAGCTTTTTTACTTGGAATTCGCTTGACAGTTCATTGAAAACAAAGATGTTAGGATTGGCCTGGGGCTTGCACTTCCAAAGCCAGTGGGGGAGACGAACCGAGGATCCCTTTAGGGGATTGAGGGCTGGGCCGGTTCGTTACTCCCCCCTTTTTCTTTCTCGCCGACAGGTGACCCGGCATTCGCTGCCTAATTCCGCCGCGTCGCCCAAACCACCATAATTACGAAAGTGTGCCGGCCCGAAATTAGGGCTTAGTGAGCAAAAATGAGGGATGTGCGCCTTTCAACGTGCCGAATCCATTATGAACTTATTGGCGGGGTCGCCCACGGTTTTGACGAATCGAGACGCCTAGGTATCCGCGATTGGTGGCATCATGAGTCTAGATCCATGCGAAAAGGAGAAGGCATGAAAAAGTTCTCCCTGGTTACGACACTCGCCCTGATCGCTCTGGCACTGCTTCCCGCCAAGGCGCAGGCCCCCGGGGACACCTTCCCGCTCAACTGGAACGGAACAGGCCCCGACATCAGCAGCGATCATTCGTTGTTGCAAAACGTCACCGCGCTGGACGACAGCGGCAATTCCATTCAAGGCACCGAGATCGATGTGACGGCGCTGTACGACAAGCCTGCCAATCAATGGTCGGAGGGCGTCACGTGCATCAACGGGTCTATGATTGAACTAAGTTACTTCCTCATGGATGGCTCGGTTGAATCGCTGGCGCTGCCATTGAGGTGTGCGGGGAGTGGCACGGGCATGTCTGGCACGTTCAGCGGCGAAGACAACTCTGGCAGGACCGTCACTGGCAGCGTCACCGTTCTGTTGAAGGTGGAATGCCGCCAGGAATGCTGGCGTAACGCCAAGAGCGTTTCGGTCAGTGTGAGCTATCCGGAGCAGTAACCGCCAAAGGATGAGGCGTAGGTGTTGGCGGATGCCAAACGACCTTCGTGCGGACGCGTGTCGTAGTCAGCGAGCGTGAGGGCAAGCATGATGGCGAGCCAAAAAACCGAACACACGATGACGAGCTGAGTGCGCTTGGGACTATAGCGGGCGTGCATGAAATAGAGAACAACGAGCGTGGCCTTGATCGTAGCGATGGCGAGCGCGATGACAATATTGAATTTACCAAAGTTCTGAAATGCCGCCCAAATGGTGATCCCGGTGCCGGCCATCAGCGCCGCAAAGATAGCGAAGTAAATCTTCGGCGAAACAATGTGCTCGGACAAGCGCGATTCTCCTAATCTCCTACCGGTGCCTGTCAATCAGATATAACAACGGGAACAAATAGATCCACACAATATCAACGAAGTGCCAATAAAGGCCCACGATTTCTACGGGCGTGTGGTACTGCGGTGTGAAACGGCCCGCAAATGATTCCTTGATGAGCCAGAGAAGAAGACCCGCGCCCACGATCATATGCAGTGCGTGCAGGCCGGTCATGCCGAAATAGAGAGAGAAATAGAGCTGGCCGTGGGCGTTGGTATCCGGATCAACCGCGAAGGTCTTTTCTAGTTCTTCTTTCTCTATGGCAATTTCCTTAGGGTCATCCGCAGGCGTGGGATGTTCGGAACGGTACCTCATGTCGAAGCCCTGGCCGGGAATGAGATGGTGGTCGAACTTTTGTTTGTACTCGATCACCTTGACGCCGAGAAAGACGGTGCCGAGACCAAGCGTGGCGATCAGGAAAATGCTGACCAATTGTTTTTTTCCGACTTGCGCGCACCACACAGCCATGGCCATAGTCAAGCTGCTCATGATCAGCACGACGGTGTTAAAGCCGCCGAGCTTGATATCGAGCGTGTTGCTTCCGGCGCCAAAGGCCGTGCCGAATGCATGGCGGTTAATGGTGTAGGTCAGAAAGAGGCCGCCGAAGAACAAGACTTCGGTGACCAGGAAAATCCACATGCCGAAAGCAGCGGATTCCTTCTGCTGCTCGAGCGTTTCAAAATGTCCGTACAGCTCTCCGGTGCGATGCACTCGGTGCTCCTCTTTGCCATCCAGCGGATGGCGGCTAATAGCGCGCAACGCGGGCAGGGCAAGCCGCGCCCCTAAGAATCAACACCACCAACTAATCATCTCCATGTGCCGGGGCGGGCAACGGTGCGCCTGTTGCCAGGCCGAGATCGGGTCGGTTCTTAAAGTCGTAGGGTTCCCAGGTTACTACCGGCGTGACTTCAAAATTTTCCGTGAGTGGTGGTGAATCCGTTTTCCACTCCAGGCCGGTGGCGGGCCAGGGATTCTGCCCGGCGACTCTGCCATAACGCATGGACCAAGTCAGGTAACTCATGGGTAGCAGGTAGCCCAGCGCAAGAATCGAGGCGCCCGCGGTGGAAAGCACGTTGAGCACCTGGAATTCCGGCGGATAGGTGTGATAGCGCCGGGGCATGCCGAGGTAGCCCAGAATAAATTGCGGAAAGAACGTCAGATTGAAGCCGATGAAGAGAACCACGGCGGCAAATCGCGACAGAGATCTCGGATAGAGCCTGCCGGTAATCTTCGGCCACCAGAAGTGCAAGCCGCCCACGTAACCCATGACCGCGCCGCCAACCATAATGTAGTGGAAGTGAGCGACGACGAAGTAGGTGTCATGAATGTGAATGTCCAGACCAAGGCACGCGAGGAAAAGCCCAGTGAGGCCGCCGATCACGAACAAGCCAATGAAACCGAGCGCATAGATCATCGGCGGGTCCCAGGAGATGGAGCCTTTGTAGAGTGTTGAAGTCCAGTTAAAAACTTTTACCGCCGAAGGGATGGCCACCAGGTAGCTGAGGAACGAAAAGGTGAGCGCGGCGTAGGTGGACTCGCCGGTAACAAACATGTGGTGAGCCCAAACGAGGAAACCGATGACCGCGATGGCGATACTTGATCCCGCGATGAAGGCATAACCGAAGATAGGCTTCCGGGCAAATGTCGGAATGATCTCGCTGATCACCCCCATCGCCGGAAGAATCATGATGTACACGGCGGGGTGCGAATAGAACCAGAAGAGGTGCTGAAAGAGGATGGGATCGCCACCCAGAGCCGGATTGAAGAAGCCCAAGTGAAACATCCGCTCGAGGCCAGCAAGCAGCAGTGTGATGGCCACGACGGGCGTACCCAGAATCATCACCAGGCTGGTGGCGTAATGGGCCCAAACAAAGAGGGGCATGCGGAACCAGGTCATCCCCGGAGCACGCATGGTGTGGATGGTGACGATGAAGTTGAGGCCGGTGAGAATCGAGGAGAATCCGTTGATGAAGATACCGATGACCGCCGGAGTGACCGCGGAATTCGAATACACACTGCTGAGCGGGGTGTAAAACGTCCAGCCGGTGTCCAACCCGCCGGTGCCGAAGGAATACAGAACGAAGCAGCCTCCAACGACGTAGATGTACCAGCTCAGTAGATTGATCTTCGGAAAGGCCAGATCCTTCGCTCCGATCATCAGGGGAATCAGGAAATTCCCGAAAACCGCGGGGATCGAGGGGATCAGGAAGAAGAAAATCATTGCCACGCCGTGCATGGTGAAGAGCTTGTTGTAAGTTTCCGGTGTGACCAGCGCTCCGCCGGGGGTCAACAGATGGATGCGAATCATGGTGGCCAGGACGCCGCCGATGAAAAAGAAAACTGTGACGGAGGCGAGATAAAGCAAGGCAATGCGCTTGTGATCGGTGGTCAGCAGCCACGAACGGAGGCCGGAGCGGTAGCTGGCGTTCAAATAATGCTTATGCGGCAATTCACGGTCTGGTGTGAGCGGCGTGTTGCTCATGACTTATCTCTTCCCCGCGGGCGGCGCAATCCCGGCACCCTTTGCCGGTACCGGCTGCGACTGCAGGGACTTGATATAGGCAGTGAGAGCGAAAATCTGCTCCTCCGTCAGTTGTCCCTGGAATGAAGGCATCAACGGCAGATACCCGGCCACAATTTTTGCGTTTGGTTGAAGAATCGATTCGCGGATATAGGCTTCGTCGGCGACCACGATGGAGCCATCCGCAAGGAGAACCTGCGCGCCATACACTCCGTTCAGCGAGGGAGAACGTCCCGTGCCATTGGCGACATGGCAAGTGCTGCAAGCCTTTTCGGCAAACAGTTTTTCACCCGCAACGACAGGATTGGCGTTCCCGCCCGCCGAGCCGGAAAGCCACGCCGCGTAATCCGACGGCTCCATGACGGTAACCCATCCGCCCATCAGCGCGTGGTTGGTGCCACAGTACTGCGAACAAAAAAAATGATAGCGGCCGGGCCTGGTGGGGCGGAACCACATCGTGTTGTAGTGCCCGGGGACGACGTCCATCTTCACGCGGAAGGCGGGAACGAAGAAATCGTGGATGACGTCTTCGCTGGCGAGGATCAGGCGAATGTTACGGCCCACGGGAACGTGCAATTCATTGATTTCCTTCAACCCGTTGGGCTGCTGTGCCTTCCACATCCACTGCTTGCCGATCACGTAAATATCGAGCGTGTCCCGCGGCGCGTTGCGATAGTCCACGTAGACGACCGCGCCCCAGCCGAACATGGCCATGGACAGCATCAGGGGAACGATCATCCACACCGCTTCGAGCCGCCAGTCTTCATGGATGGTAATACCGACGGCATCCGGCGTTTTGCGGTGATACTTGAAAAAGAAAATGATGATCGCGACGGTGACGGCGGCCGCAAAAAACACGCAGATACCGCTGATGAAAAGCATCAGCGCGTCCACATGCGGTGCGAAGTTGGACGCTTGCTCTGGATAGACTGGCAATTGCGACTGCACGGTTTAGTGAGCTCCTCGTTCCGGGCCACCGGCAAGCGACTGGCTCAAATTCCGGGCTGCCGCCACCGTTTCGCGGCGGCGGGAAATCAGAATTCCTCCGACCAGGCAGAGAATCGTGAGTACGCCGGCGAGGCGGATGATCTTAAGAATCGACGCGCTGTAGGTCGCGGCCGTGGGGTCGTAGTGATAGCAAAAGAGCAAAACGTGATCGATGGGCGTGCCGATTTTTCCAGCGGAGGCATCCACCAGTCCGAGGCGCATGTCGCGGCCGGGATATTCGACACCGTAGAAATAGCGGGAGATGTGGCCGTCCGGGGTGAGCAGCAAAACGCCGCTGGCGTGAGCGAAGAGATTATTTTTGGCATCGAAGGAGAAACGAAAATTCGCGGCTTTGGTCGCGGCCTCGACGGATTCTCTCGAACCGGTGAGGAAATGCCAGCCGGAATCCGTTTCGGGGCGGCGGAAATGAGCCAGCGCTTTCTTTTTCTTTTCGGCGGCCATCTCCGGCGTTTCGCGGCAATCGAAGCTGACGAAAACAACTTCGTAGTCGCGCCCGGGGTTGAAGGAGAGCATGCGCAGCACGCCGACGACGCCCTGTTCGACCTGATCGCAAAGCATCGGGCAGCCATAATAGACGAACGCGAGAATCACCGGCTTTTGCGCGAAGTACTCGCGGAGCTGAACGCCGCGGCCGGTTTCGTCACGGAACGCGAGGTCCAGCGGCATTTGCCCGTTGAGCGGCGGCTCGAAGCCCACGTTTTGCAAAGCCGCGGGCATGGCCGAGGCAGCAGGGCCGGTGTTGCCGGGAACTGCCGGCGCGCCGAGCGTACCGGCCGCCAGCAAGAGCGCGGCAATTCTGGCGATATGGCGAGCTTCTTTCATGGCGTTATTTCTTTTTCTCCACAGGCACTGCAGGCGCGGGAGACAAACCCTTTTCGGCAACGATTTTCATGGCGTCCTTGACGGGGATATGTACGATGCCGCTGGATCGATCGATCCACTCCAGCTTTTCATTGGCCTCGGAGTCGTCGCGGATCTTTTTGCGCAGATCGGCCTGCGGATCGGCTTCCTGGCCAGGAAAACCAAAACCCTGGAGCCGCGGCTCCGGCGGCAATTCCCTTTGATGCGTCTGGCGCGATGGTGGCGGAGGCGAATCGGTCGCAGCCGTATAAGCGGTCGTAAGGCGCAGGATAAAAACACAAATGATCAAGGAGGCGACGACCGCGATGCCCAAGGCAAAAAGATATTCATAGATCACGCCGGCTTTGATGTCGCGCTCTTCGAACGAGACGTCCGTGTGGCGCGGTTCCTGGCCCGTGTTGTGAGACTCAGTGCTCATGGTGCTCAATGGCCTCCGCAAGTTCCGGGTCGCCAAGCGGCAGCAGCGGGCACTGCTTCAAGTTGAATGCAAAGAAACCGAGCCACAAACCGCCGAGCGCGAGGGGCAAAACAACGTCCAGCCAAGTGGGCAGAGCGCGAGAAGTAAATTCCGGGCGCGTCATCCAGAATAGATCCACAAGGCGCATGAAGATCAGCCAGATGGCAATCCTCGGAAGCACCTTCGCATTGCGCTTCACCTCCTGCGAGAGGAGCAGGAAGAAAGGCACGAAGAAATGGAACACCAGCACGATCACCGCGACGACGCCCCAGCCGCCGTACAGCCGCGTGCGATAGAAGCTGATTTCTTCCGGCTGGTTTCCCGACCAGATGATCAGGAGCTGCGAGAAATCGAAATACGCCCAGAGCATCACAAAAGCGAGGAGCAATTTTCCCAAATCGTGCAGGTGGCGCTTCTGCAGGACGCTGGCGAAAGGTTCGGTGCGTGCCAGCAGGACGACGACGGCGATCATGAGCGACATTGAAGAGATCAACTGTCCCGCCACAAACAGGAAACCGTAGATGGTGGAGGCCCAGTGTGGCGACAGAGACATGGCCCAATCGATGGACGCGAAGGTCATCACAAATACGTAGAGAATAATGCCCGGGCCGGCCAACATCTTCAGGCGGAGGTGCAAGGCGCGGTCTTCGCGGTTGACGTCCTGCTGCTTCGACAGAATATTGAAGACCAGCATCAACACAATCCAGATAACGAAATAGATGACCGCGCGGACCTGAAAGCGCCCGCTGGTCAGATAAGTCTGCTGAAACTGCGACAGTGGCTCTTTTTGTAATTCTTTTGCATTGAGCCAGGCGCCATAAAGGTACTTCATGCCGAAAAACAGGATGGGAAGAAAAAACACGGCGATCAGCGGAAGCGTGCGAGTCGCCGATTCCAGCGGGCGGCGGATGATGATACCCCAATGGCCGCTGGTCAGATGCTGCAACATCACCAGGCCGAGCGAGCCGACGGTCAAGCCGAGAAGCAACAGGAAACTCATCAAATAGGATTGATAGAAAAGCTCGGGCGTGTGGGTGTAGACAGCGCCAAGAATAGAAACCAGAAGCGCGACGCCACCGACGAATAGTGCCCGTTGCTGAAGTCGGCCCACGCTCTCCGGCGCCTGATATTCCTGCGCAACCATTAGAAGCTGCCTCCTCGCGAATCCTTGGTGCTGCCTGCTTCGGGCTTCAGCGCGCCACCCGGTTTTGCGCCTGATGCCCCGCCTTGATTCAGCTTCTCGCGAAGCTCCGCGGGCAGATCGGCGGCCTTGGCGTTGCGACTGAGTTGCAGCGCGCGAATGTAGGCGATGATGGCCCAGCGGTCGCGTGGGGGAATCTGGGCGGAATAACCCAGCATCTGGCCAAACCCGTTGGTGATGTTGTCGTAGAAATAGCCGTTGGCCGCCTGCCGAAGGCGGTCTTGATGATAGCTGGGCGGCTGCTTCATGCCGCGCACGGCCACCATGCCATTGCCGTCGCCCTGCAAACCGTGGCAGGGAGAGCAGAAAATTTTGTAGCGCTCTTCGCCGCGCTCAAGAAGCTTGAGGTCCACGGGCAACGGGAAATTCGTCGAATCCTTCGGCAGGAAGAGCTCGTCGTCAGCAAGCGCTCCGCGTGCCACGGCGTTTTCCACCAGCGGGCGTTCCGAGCGGCCATCAGCAAAGAATTCGGAAGGCGAAAGCGGTCGGTTTTTCGGCTGGTTGGCCATGTCCTGCCGAAGATATTCACAACCGTTGCCGAAACTCAGAGATGCAGCGACGCAGGCAGCCGCGAGGAAGCGCGAGGTGTCAGTCATCCGACACCTCGGTGATATGGTGTGCGTGAACTTCCTGGAGGAGGCGCGCGCATTTCTCCAGATGGAAGTTAGGATCTTTGGCCTCAATGCAAATAAAAAAACGGTCCGACGAAGCGTGCGTGAAACGCCCAACGTTGAAAACCGGATGATGGGGGTGGGGCAGTCTGTTCAGGGCCAGCATACCGAAAACCGCGGCGAGCGATGCCCCGAGAATCGTAAGCTCAAAGGTGACGGGAATAAAGGCGGGCCAGCTATTGAGCGGGCGGCCGGCAATGTTCAGCGGGTAGGTGATCGCCGCGGCCCAGTATTGAAAGCAAAATCCTCCGATGCCCCCCGCCAGGCCGCCGAGAAGTGTAATCGCAGGCACCAGGTTGCGTTTCAGGCCGAGGGCTTCCGAAAGACCTTCGATAGGGAAGGGAGCATAGGCATCGAGGCGGCGGTAACCCCCCTCGCGGACTTTTTTCACGGCCTGAAGGAGTTCTTCTGGCGTGCCGAACTCACCCATGACACCGTATAGGTCTGAATGGTGCTGCATTATTTCTCTTCCTCAGAGGTCTCCGCCACCAGTTCGCGCATTTCCGCGATGGAAATCGCCGGCAGAACGCGGACGAACAGAAAGAGCAGAGTGACGAACATGCCTATGGTGCCGATGAAGGTGGCCCAATCCCAGAACGTCGGGCTGTAGCGGCCCCAGGCGGAAGGCACGAAGTCACGCGTCAGGCTGATGACCACAATGACGAAGCGTTCCAGCCACATGCCGATATTCACGACGATGGACATCAGGAAGAGGGCCGCAACGTTGTGGCGCATCTTGTAGGACCAGAGCAGTTGCGGCAGCAGGATGTTGCACAGAATCAGCGCGAAGTAAAACGGAGCATACGGACCGTGGAGGCGCTGCTGGACCAAGAAGACGTCAAACTTGTTGCCGCTGTAAAGCGACAGGAAGAATTCGAAAAAATAGCCATAAGCGACGATGAGCCCGGTGGACAGCATGACCTTGGCCATGTTGTCCAGGTGCCGCATGGTGATGAAATCTTCGAGGTCGTAGGCTTTGCGCAGCGGAATCGCGATGGTCAAAACCATCGCGAAGCCCGAATAGATGGCGCCGGCCACGAAGTACGGCGGAAAGATTGTGGTGTGCCAGCCGGGAACGATGGCGATCGCGAAATCAAAGCTCACGACCGTGTGCACGGAAAGAACCAGCGGCGTCGCGAGCCCGGCGAGAAGCAAGTAAGCCGACTGGTAGCGGTGCCAGTGGCGCGCGGAACCGCGCCAGCCCAGCGACAGCATTCCGTAAATGATCTTCAAGGGTTTCCGAACCGAACGATCGCGGAGCGTTGCCAGGTCCGGGATGAGACCCACGAACCAGAACATCAGCGAAACCGTGCCGTAGGTGGAAACCGCAAACACGTCCCAGATCAGCGGGCTTCGGAATTGCGGCCAGAGCCCCATGGTGCTGGGGTACGGGAACATGTAAAACGCCAGCCAGGGGCGGCCGGTGTGGATCAGGGGAAAAATGCCGGCGCAGGCCACGGCGAAGAGCGTCATCGCTTCCGCAAAACGGTTGATGGAGGTACGCCACTTCTGATTCAACAAAAATAAGATCGCGGAGATGAGCGTGCCCGCGTGGCCAATACCGATCCACCACACGAAATTGACGATCGCGAAGCCCCAGCCGATGGGGATGTTGATGCCCCAGATGCCAGTGCCTTTGATGATCAGCCAGCCGATGGCAACGGTCATCATCCCCATGATACTGAAGGCGATCAAGAATCCAACATACCAGCCGAGGGACGTCGGGCGGGTCAGAACGATCGCACTGATTTTGTCGGTGACCGACCCATAGGTATGCCCGGGACCTATCACTGGGGTCAGCCGGCGGATTTCGGGGGAATCGAATGGCGGTTGGCCGGCGCTCATGCCGACTCCAATTCCGGATTCGGATTGCGCACCACCGCGAGATAGGTGGTGCGCGGGCGCGCGTTCAGTTCGCCAAGGAGTGTGTAATTCCGCTGTTGCGCTTTCAGTCTGGCGACGCGGCTGTCCTTGTCATTGGCATTGCCGAAGACTATGGCTTCGGTCGGGCAGGCTTGTTCGCACGCCGTCACGATCGCGCCATCGTGAATCGGCGCGTTCAACTTTTCCGATTCGATGCGCGCGTTGTTGATGCGCTGCACGCAATAGGTGCACTTTTCCATGACCCCGCGGCTGCGCACCGTGACTTCCGGATTGCGCAGAAGTTTGAGTTGCGGCGTCTCCCAATCCTGGAAGCGCAGGAAGTTGAAGCGCCGAACTTTATAGGGGCAGTTGTTCGAACAGTAGCGCGTGCCGACGCAGCGATTGTAGACCATGTCGTTCAGGCCTTCGGCGCTGTGGACCGTGGCACCGACGGGGCAGACCTGCTCGCAAGGCGCGTTCTCGCACTGCTGGCACGGCACGGGCTGGAAGAATGTCGGCGGATTAAAGAGCGACTGGTCGTAGCTGGAGGGATCATTGGTCGCGGTTTTGACGGTCTTCTCGTAATAGCGGTCGATGCGGATCCAATGCATTTCGCGTCCGCGCATGACTTGATCTTTGCCGACGACCGGAATGTTGTTCTCCGACTGGCAAGCCACGACGCAGGCGTTGCAGCCGTTGCATTTGTTCAAATCGATGGCCATCGCCCACTTGTCGCGATTGTAGGGAAATTCCGCTTCACCGTTGTAGAGCGAGAGTTCCTTCGGGGGCAATTCGGCGTGCTCGTTGGCAAAATTCGGATTCTTGCGAAACTCCTCGAGAGTACCGGTGGCCAGAATCTGCCGGCCTTCCATGCTGAAGTGATACTGCGTGCAGGCGAGAGGATACTCTTCGCCAGTTTTTTTGATGGCGCTGCTGGGGGCGAAGGCGGTCCATAGCGCGCCGGAAGCGCGCACGGCGTAGGCGTTGAAACCCTTGTTCGTTCCGGTGTAGCCGGCACGCTTGCGGCCGTACCCCAGCGGAAGAACGACCGTGCCATCGGCTTGGCCAGGCACGATCCACGCAGCCGCAGTGACTTTGCTGTTCGAAAGCGCAATGTCGATGACGTTCGAATAAACCTTGCCGTGTTCGCCGCCGCGCCAGGCCACGTTTTGGGCCACTTTCAGATTTTCAGCGGTCTTCGGGCTGACCAGCGCGGCGTTGTCCCAGGTGAGCTTGGTGACGGGTTTGGGCAATTCCTGCAGCCAGCCGTTATTGGCGAAGCGCCCGTCGTAGACGCAAGGATCGGGGCGGAAGATGAATTCGATCTCGTCAGCGGGTGCGGGCTTCGGCGTCGGGAGGTTCGCGGGACTGAACTTCAGCGTTGCGTTGAGAGGCGCAAAGGCAGAGCTCGCGACGACTCCATCATTCAGCGACTTGCGCCAGAATTTTTCGAAAGAGCCCGGATCCGGGAAGGACATGAGGAGGAGACGTTTCCCCAGGGCTTCCAAGTTAGCGCGGACGGCGTCATAGTCGCTGACGCCGGGCTTGTCGCTGAAAGCCGCCAGTGCCGCCCGCAAGGAATGCGTATGGTACAGCGGCGCGATCAACGGCTGAATCACGCTGAGGGTGCCATCGAACGCGCGCGCATCGCCCCAGGTTTCGAGGTAGTGCGATTCGGCAACGTGCCAGTCGCAGAGTTCCGAAGTCTCGTCAAAATGCGAGCTGACGTGGATGGTGTTTTTGACTTTCTTCTGCTTGGTGGTCTGGTCGAATGCAATCTTTGAGGCGAAATCGAAATCATGCGGCGCGGTGTAAACAGGATTGCCACCGAGAATCAGCAGCGTCTCGACCTTGCCCGCCTCGATATCTGCGCACAATTCCGCCATCGATTCCAGGTGGTTTACGGGGCGCTCTTCCAGCGGGTAGGTGTAGTACAACGTTGCCCCTAGGTTGCCGAGCGCCGCGTTGATGGCATGAGTCAGAGCATGAACTTCAGCAGGCTGCTGTTCGCCTGCGACGACCAGCGACGCGCCCTTGTGCTCCTGCAAATCTTTAGCGACGGCGTCAAGCCACTTCTCCGCGCCAGCCGGAAGCGTCCCGGAACCGCCAAAACCGAGCTTCGCTGCAAGCGCGCGCGCGAAGAGTTCGACTTCCGAAGCCCGTAAGGGCAGGCGATGATCCGCGGTCGCACCGGTGACGCTCGGCGTCGGCTCGACCACATACAGCCGGTTCATGGTGTCGCTGGGGCCATTCAGTTTGCGGTGGCGCGAGAATTCCTTCGCGTAGCGAATGTGTCCCGGACCGCTGCCCAGAAAGTCGGAATCGAGCGAAAGGATGACGTCAGCCCTCTCCGGGCGATAAACCGTGTTGAGGTAGCTGCCGAAGGCGAGCTTCGCGCCCTCGCGCGTGCCGTCACCTACGGCGGGCTCCCACTGGTGCCATTTGGCCTTCGGAAAAAGCGTCAGGAGTGACTGAATCTGTGCCGCGAGCGTCGGCGAAGTGACAATGCCGCTCAGGATGCGGAATCCCGCGCCGTAGGCGGCTCTCGTTTCAGCCGCGATGGCCTGCGCGCTTTGCTCAAACAACGACCAGGTTTGGATTTCGCCAAACTTCGTGACCGTCTGCGCGCGATCCGGGTCGTAAAGATTCAGAACCGAAGCCTCGGCGAACACGTTCGTGGCGCCAAGACTGGACGGATGGTCGGGATTGCCTTCGACCTTGGTGGGCCGCCCTTCGTGGCTTTCCACCAGCAGGCCGATCGCGTCCGCGCCAAACGGCATCGCCGTGGCATAAAACTGCGGTTTGCCGAGGACCATCCCATCGGGCTGCTTGACATACGGCACGATGTACTGCTCCGGCGTGCGGCCGCAGCCGGAAAGTCCCGCAAAAGCCAGCGATGCCGCCATCAACTTCAGGAAATCGCGCCGATCGACGGAGTCGTCCCATTCAGAAGGCGCCTGGCGCGGGAATTCGCGATGCAGCAATTCCTCGAATTGCGGATCACCGGCGAGCTCTTCGAGTGTGCGCCAGTACTGTTTGCCGGTTTTCGATTGGAGCTTGGCTCGCACCGCGGCCAAATCCATCTGTCCATCATGCAGCTTCGCATCTCCGGCCGGATCGTTATGATCGTGCTGGCTGTCGATGTGTTCGTGCTCGCGCATACCGTCGGTTAGCGATGACAGGTCGAGCAGCTCGTCAGCTCGGCCGTTGTTCGAATCTTGTACTCATCCCTCAGCTTGGCGCCGACTTCCGCCTGATTATCGGGCGCCTTCCAGTCCATATTGAAAACCTGATCTTTCGGGCGGAGCACCTGCTCGGGGTTTCGATGGCAGTCCACGCACCATTGCATCAGCAACGTGTTGGCCTGGAACACCAGCGGCATCTGGTTGATTTGCCCGTGGCACGACGAGCAGCCCACGCCCTTGTTGACATGAATGCTGTGATCGAAATAGACGAAATCGGCCAGGCGGTGAACTTTGACCCACGGGATGGATTTATCGCTGCGATAGCTCTCGCGGATCGGCTCGAGGTAGGCGGCATTGTTGAATAGAACGGCATGGCAGTTCATGCAGGTCTTTGTCGGCGGGATCCCGGCAACGGCGGAAGTTTCGACGCCGGTATGGCAGTAGCGGCAGTCGATACCGTCATCGCCAACGTGATGCTTGTGGCTGAATTGCACGGGCTGTTCGCGCGTCACGTTCTGCCGCGTCAGGTAGGGCGAGCGCGCCACCGCGAGGACGCCGACGAGCGCCAGTCCGACCAAAAACAGCGCCGAAAACACACTGAAGCGCGCGAGAAAATTCGTACTGCGATGAAAAATCTGGGCCATGTCTGTTCAGCACTTTGCTGGGGAGCGCTCCGGTAGGGAGCTGCGGTCAGGGCGTCCCGCGCATTAGCCGGGAAGTGCAAACCCGGATCGTGCTTGACGCGCTAGTGTCCAACAAAAGTTTCGGGAATGCAACCTTGGCGGCAATTCTCTCTTCAATTTCCAAAATTCCGGCGGTTGCAAATTCGCGTCTTCCATCAAATCTTTCGAAATCCTCTTATTCCTTACATGAATAGATTTTTTGATCCGATCACAGGCCTGGGAGTTGGCATTTTCTACTGTGATCGATCTCAAAATGACCTAAATTCTTACTCCCGACGGGACCGTTCCTTTTGTTTTGTTGGCCATAAATTTTACTTAGACGGGTCCGCCGGGCGCGCACCCGTGGTATCTTGGAAGTACCCTTCGGCGCTCGTTTTGCGGCGGAGCCTACTTAATACCTGCGCGTCCCGGGGACAAATCCGGGGCGAAGACAGCCCGCTGGGGCGTGGTCCAACTGGTAGGACACCTCACTGTTAATGAGGACGGTGAAGGTTCGAATCCTTCCGCCCCAGCCAAATTTTCCCTCTAGAAATGATGGTGTCGGCGGTCTCCGATTGCACTACTTTTATCGGTGGTTTCAAGAAGGTTTCAACTTCTTGACCGCAACTAGCTCTGAGAACGCTGAGCACTCGCCGCGGGCCTTCCTCAGCATAGACCTGGTCTCGACCGCTCAGAAAACTACCGGCCGAGATTATGGCGTCACGTGCATTACAAACGACCCCCAGTCGGCGAAGATATCTCGCGGAGCATTGGGGATGTATTCGACCGCCAACCAGATAGAACCGTCGGCGTCGGCCACGGCTGCGGAATAGTCGCCCCAGCGCGGGCTAACCGGTGCGCCAAACGCCGGGTACTCGGTGAACCCATCCTGCGGACCCGATCCCGGGCCGGCAATGTGTACGGCGCCGGCTCCGTTCACCGCATCGATGGGCGTATAGGCAGCGCTGGGGAAGTAGTTTCCGCCAACCAGAGTGAACGTCATCACACCCTTGCCGGAGGTATTAACGCCGATGGAGGGGAATACCACGCTGTTCTGGTTCACAGATACGTAGCCTTGATTTGCGATCGCGGCCGAGAGCGACCCACTACTCAACGAAGGGGTCACGATGAAGTAGGCAATCCCTGAGCGCGTGGGGCCATTGGGGGTTTTGACTACCGTGTTTACACCACTCCATAGATTACCGTTTGCAAATACAACCTGGTTCATGCGGTCGTCATTGCTCGCAATCAAGCCCAGATGCTCCAACCTCAGTTTCCCGAAAAATCCTGAGTTGAGCAGGTCCAACAGCGGTGTCGGTCCCGCCATCTGCTGTGCAAGCGGGGGCTGCCCGTAGACCTCGCTGTCAATCACATCCACCGCCAGCTGCACGTTCGGTGTCGCAGCAGTCAGTGAGCTGGTATTGGTGAGCGCCCAAACTGCGATCTGGTTGGTCAGTGTGCTCGCAAAGTCGAGGGAGCTCAGGAAATATTCAGTGCCACCCTGGGCGCTCTCCTCGGTGCCGCCCGGCGGTGCAGTTGCCGGCTGCACCGAGAAGAAAGGCAAGCCCGGCAGAAAACTCAGCCCGCTGAAGTGGACCACCGTGGGCATCGTGCCCGCCGCCAGCGCGGTTTTCGACATGGCATACACTTGTGCCCCATTGAATCCCGCTTGAAACAGCGGAAATTCGTTGGTGCTGATGTAGAAGCCATTGGCGTCGGCGCCGATCAGGGGTTGGTCCCCAAAGCAGGGACAGCCGGCATGGTCAGGGGTTCCCGTCACGTCGGTGGTATCGAGCCGGAAGACGTTGTACGTGCCGGTTGCATCCGGACTGCTGCTCGCGGCGATGAGGACCGCAGTGGTGCCGGTCAGATTGCCGGTGGAAGGATCAACATCCAAAATAACTTCGGTCACGAACCAGCGTTGCGTGTCGGTATCAAAGTAAGCCTTGGGATCGGAGACGAATGGTCCAAACACCGGAGGAGTGGCAGTGGAAACTTCCGGCGCCAAACCAAAAAACTGATTCATCGGCGTCGGACCGCTCAACAGGTTTCCCAAAGGATCGTAGACCGCGATGGCACTGTTGACGGCTTCCACTACCTCGCCGTTGCCCACAGCAAGTGCTTGGTCCGGCGGTTCCAGGTCGAACTGCGTGCCCGCGTAAGCGCCCGTGCCCGCTGAAGCCTGGTCCAGATTCGTGATGCCCCTGAAGCCGGAGAATCCTGGATTGCTACTGGTCACGGCATTACCGCCAGGCCTGGGAACGTGATCGGACGGTACGCGCGCGGGGGCCGTTCCGTTGGCATTCTTGTTGAAGTTGCTATCCACCTCCAACGTTGCTCGGTATTTTCCCAAGGTCTTTGCTGCCTTGCCCCCTAAACCAATGCTGGAAGTACCGATATGGGTCAGATGCGTGGTCGTCTGGTCGGCATGAGCCGTGGTGACGGACGAATCGGTCGTGAACCTCGGAGTGCCGATGCTGTCTGTCTGCGAGTTTGACTGAGCGACTGAGCTCGCTGGAACAAACAAGATAAGAGTCAGCAAAGAGAGACACACCACCCAAGTTTTTCGCAAAGGGAGACTCCTTTCTCAACCTGATTTGTTGAGCAGGGCGGGGATCGCTGCTCGGCCCCCGTGGAGACATCGCTCTCGACAGAACAGAGCGAAACCCGGAGCAAACGGCGGGATGGTACATCCTCAGCGGTCAGCGCAGCAAGTGCTAATATCTGCTCGCGAGAGGGGTGGGTTGCCTGACTTCAAAGGGGAACTGCTGGCTTTCCTCAAAATCTGGCTTCTTTCCGTAGCCATGCGCCAGCCCGGCGCCAAGCGTCATGATTCCAACAAAGAGCCTTAGTTTGTCAAGACGGCAAGGCACGGACGGGAGGAACTACCTTAGCTATACTGGGGTTTGTGATGGCTAAAACCGCTTACCGCAAAGCCAAACTAAATTTTTGGAAACATTGACTTGCCCCTGTTTTGGAGGGCTTGGCACGGGTAGCGGTTGATTTTCGGCCCAGCCAATTCTCTTTGACAAAGAGCTCAGGTCGGACACCGCTAATCCCTGGCGATCGGCAAGCCCGCTTCCAGCCAGCCCTTCCACCCGCCGTCCATCGATTCGACGTTGTTGTAGCCCATCTTTTGCAGGTTATCGGCCACCAGCGCGGAACGGAATCCTCCGCCGCAATACAGAATGAGCTTCATTTTCGTGTCCGGAACGCGCTGCTCGATGTCGCGCTCGATGATGCCCCGCCCCAAGTGGATGGCGCCGGGAAGATGTCCTTTGGCCCACTCGTTGTCCTCGCGAACATCCACGATTAGAAACTTTTCACCCGCGTCGCTACGGCGCTTCACGTCTGCGACATTGGTTTCTTTGATCTTCTTTTTTGCTTCGTTCACCAGTTTCAGAAATTGTGCCGCGTGGGCCATCGGAAGACTCCTCACAGGAATAATTCGAGGCCAGCATAACATAGGCGAAGACGTCCCTCACCGCACCCCGCGGCCGTTCTCGATCCAATCACCTTGGTTGAGAGGATTCGGACGCAAGCTGGTGGCAACTAACTTGGCGGCGTCTCGGCCTTTGGCTTATCCCCGGCACCCTTTTTGGCGAACGAGCGCACCAGGTTCACGAAGTTCCAGCGTACTTTTTCCGCGGTTCGGTCGCCTTCGCCTGGCATCTTCCCCTTACCGTTGCTGACAATCCAGAAGAGCTCGCCGTCGGTCATCTTCTCGATGGAAGAAGCGTCGCGCCAGTCACGAAGTTCAAGCTTCATGTCCGCAGCGAGGTCTCCCTTACCATCGCCATTCTTGCCGTGACACATCGCGCAATTGTAGCCAAAAAGTTTGCGCGCTTCCGCCAATCCTTCCGGCGCCGGCGGGACAGGATTCTTCTTGGCGACGTCTTCCGGCGTCATTTTTGCCTCTGGGGATGCCGGCTTTTCCTGCGTGGAATTCGCCCCAGCGTATGCAATCTCGAAGCTCGCGACCAGAATCGCACCCAGGACGAGGAGCGTCCTATGCATAGTTTCCTCCTGACAGGATGGGCCGGCCGAGTGAGCGCGTTCGGCTTGAGTTTGAGCGGATTCTACGCCCGCATGCTCAGGAAGAAAAGGGTTAAGAATGAAAAAGGCGCGGCCCCATCCCCGCCCTGCCTATGAATTATGTCGCGGCCGCGAATCCGAGACTAGTTTCGGCTGCGTCTTTGTTGTTGCGGGCATCGAGCATCGGCGCTCTGTCGGCGCATCGCCAAAACCCGCTCGGAAGGGGCTCGATTCACGTACCCGGGTGCGCAGGCCATCGATCACCGGCGGAATCGGGTCGTGCGCCACGCCTCGAATCAGGAAAATCATCAGCGCCGCCTCGCCCGGCGCATCCGCGCTTGAGGTAATCCCGAAACCTTGCACCCCGGGTTGCTTCATCCACTCGCCCACGTGCGCCGCATGAACGGCTCTCGCCTGCGCCACTTGCTCCGCGCTGAGACTGTTCACCGAAAATATTTCTCCGCTGGGGGCCAGCCGCGCGCTTTGCGCTTCATCAAGCAGTCCTCGCGGTGCTTCTGACCCGCTCGGTACGATCCGCGTACGAATCCCCTCCAGCATGGCCGGCAACTTTGTCCGCGGTTGGCTCGGATCAACGACCAACAACACAGCAGGTTCCCCCGGATGATCCATGCTCGTGCCCACTCCGACCGCGTGAACATAGGGATTGGCCAGTAGCTGGTTGGCGTGCAGGTCCCGCGCTGCCACTGCCGGGGAAAGCGATTGCGCTTCAAAGGCCAAGCCGGATTGCGCTGTCGTTGTCGAGGCGGAAAATCCCGGCAGGGTACAAGCAATCACCTGATGTATAGTAAGGCTTCCTACAAAAATCGGTTTGTTCCCCAGGGAATCGGCCATCGCGGTTAGAACATCCTGGACGGGGTTGCCCACGCTGTCGGTATCCGATCCGCCATAAAGCAGGGCCACGGGATCCGCCGAAGCTTGCGACACAATCAGCGATCCGGAATCTCCTGGCGCCCCGAAAGTTCCTCCGGAAACCGAAATCTGATTTTGATAAATGACTGTAAACATCGTTCCCGTCCCGCATCCAGTCTGGTATTGCACTCTTGTCGAAATTCCGATGGCCCCCACGGTTGAACACTTGAGGCCCGTGGTGCGCCCGCTTTTCGCCACGCTCAGGCCCACGTTCGCGGCCATTCCCATTCCCTGGTGCGGCGGAGCGGGATCAGGCACATTCCCCGTCGCCGTGCTCCCCAGCGAAAAGATTGTCCCACTCGTATCCACGGCCCCCGGATTGATCAGTGCTATGGCTGCGTCGACATTTGTGCCCGACGTCTCGAGTCTTGCGAACTGCGACAAATGGCCTACCACCGAGACGCTGTTCGGGTTGCAATTGCTGTCGACCAGCCCTGGCTGGATGATGTTATCTCCCAGTGCGGCCGAATCGCTCCGCGCCAGCACGTGGTTGTTGCTCAGAATATAGAAAAGTCCGTTCCGCTGAACCAGGGACCCCAGAGTCCCGCCGCAGCACGAGATGAGGTTCTGCTGCGTGCTCGAATCGTTGGCATTCCCTCCCGTCGTGCCCAGGATGATCGGCAAGTTCTGTGCCGCTTCGTTAGGAGTGCGCGCCTCTATGGTGACCGCGGCAGATGCAGACTTCGTGGTGTCCGACTGCAACAGCACCCTAACGGTCACTTTCGCAGGGCTCGGCACTTGTGCTGGCGCCGTGTACACGCCCGAAGCGCTGATTGTGCCGGTCGTGGCCGTGCCCCCCACGACGCTGTTTACCTCCCATTCGACAGCCGTATTCGTCGTTCCCGCGACGCTGTCCGTGAAAGGGGTCGATTGATTCACGGTCACAATTGTGGACGTAGGGTTGATCGTCACCGTGATTTGCTGCCCGCCGCCGCCGCCGCCGCACGAAGCCAAAAACTCGGCCATGGTTAGGCCAAATGTGAGGAAGATCGCGCGACGCATCGGTGACCTCATTTTCCGAGCCGGAGTTTTTAAGCTAGCACGATTGATTTGCGCTGGGTGAGAGATTCCAATTCCTGTTTCGAAAGTTTGACTGCCGCAACCCCAGCAAAGGATGCCCGGCAGTTTTCTCCGCGCAGCTGCGGCGCGGCCTGCTGTCTCGTTTCGCATCAATCCAGGTCGCGCCAGTTGGGGCCGGCGCCGATTTCGACGACGATGGGCACGGCCAGTTTGTGGACGCCTTCCATTTCTTCCTGAACCATTTTTTCCAGCTTGGCGCGTTCCTTGGCGGGAGCCTCAAAGAGCAGCTCGTCATGCACCTGCAGGATCATTTTGGCTTCGAACTTTTCTTCCCCGAGCCGCCGGTCGATATTGATCATCGCCAGCTTGATGAGATCGGCGGCGGTGCCCTGCAACGGCGAATTGAGCGCGGTGCGCTCGGCAAAGTTGCGCAGCTGCATCTGCGTTGAATTGATTTCAGGAATCGGGCGGATTCTGCCGAACAAAGTCATCGCCCGGGCGGTCTTGCGCGTCTCGGCAAGGATATTGTCCAGGTACTCTTTCACGCCGCGATAGCGCGTGAAATAGGCGTTGATGAATTTCGCGGCTTCTTTCTGTTCGATGCCTAATTGCTGCGCGAGCCCGAATGGCGAAAGGCCGTAAATGATGCCGAAATTGATGGCCTTGGCCGCGCGGCGGTGCTCCGCGGTTTGTGCGAGCGGTCCTACGCCGAACACTTCCTCGGCCGTCCGCGCGTGAATGTCTTCCCCATTGCGGAAAGCCTTGACGAGCACGGGGTCGTCTGAAAAGTGCGCCATGATGCGCAGCTCGATCTGCGAGTAGTCTGCGGAAAGCAGTATCTTTCCTTTCTCGGCGACGAAGGCGGCGCGAATCTCGCGGCCGAGCTCGCTGCGGATCGGAATATTCTGCAAATTGGGATCGCTCGAACTGAGCCGGCCGGTGGCCGTGCCGGTCTGCGAGAAGCTGGTGTGCAAGCGTCCGGTGCCGGGATGGATCAGTTTCGGAAGCGCATCCACATACGTCGATTTGAGCTTGGCGATTTCGCGGTACTCGATGATCTTGGCGGGAAGCGGATGTTGCGCGGCCAATTCCTCGAGAATGTCGGCGGCAGTAGACCGCGCCTTTGCTTTTCCGCGCCGGGCGTTGGGCTGCAAATTCAGTTTGTCAAAAAGAATTTCGGCGAGCTGTGTTGGGGAGTTGATGTTGAATTCCGAGCCCGCAAGCTTCCAAATCTCTTTCTCTAGGTGGCGAATTTCTTTCTCCATCGTCTGGGACATTTTGCCGAGCTCTTTGGGTTCGACGCGGATGCCCGCCCGCTCCATCTCTGCGATCACTGGCGCGAGCGGCAGGTCGATCCTTTTGTAAACGTCTTCGAGCTGCTGCTCCCGGACTTGCGCGTCGAGTGCAGGCGCCAGCCGCTGCAGATAATCGGCGCGCTCGCCGGGCCCGCCGCCTATCATCACGTTGAACTGCCGCATCACCACGTCGGTGAAGTGGTGATTCGTCGTCGTAGGTCGCATAAGGTAAGAGTAAAGCTGTGTCGCGTGGCGGAGATTCACCGCCCGGCCGGTAAGCAGTTGAAAGAGTTTTGGGTCGTGGACGATTTTCTGCCGCTTCGAATCGGTGAGGAGGGGCGCAAGCGCCTTCAGCACTTCGCCGTCCTCGTCCATCCACACGGCGCGCCCTTCGCCTGCCTTCGAAGAGACTTCGATGGACGCGATCCGCGTGCCGAATCCTTCTGTTTCGCGCTCCCCGGTCTCGAGATTCATCCAGATCGCCACCGGCTGTTTCGCGGGGATCTTTGCCAGATACTGGCGAAATTCAACGACGCTGGCAAACTGAGCGTAATCCGCCTTCGCGGCTGACTCCGAGTTGGCCGGCACCGAGGACGCCACCGCCTCCGAGCCCAATTCTTTGAGCAAGGAATTGAAACCAAGTTCGCGATAAAGCGCGGCCAGCGCATTCACATCCGGGGCGCGCAGTTCCAGCGTGTGCAAGTCAAGGTCCAGAGGCACATCCGTGGCAATGGTCGCAAGCTGCTTGGACATCATCACCTGCTCGCGCTGCTGCTGAAGTGCTTCGCGATACCTCTTGTTGGAAACCTCCGCGGCGTGATCCAAGGCTTTCTCCACGCTTCCATATTTCTGAATCAACTCGGTCGCGCCTTTTTCGCCGATGCCCTTTGCGCCGGGAATGTTGTCCACCGTGTCTCCCAGCAGCGCCATAAGATCAATTACTTTTTCGGGCGGAACACCGAGGATTTCCTCCACCTTTTTCTCGTCTACGATGATGTCCGCCTTTGCGCCGCCGGAGCCCGTGCGCAGCGTCCGAACGTTCTTTCCGACCAGCTGCATCATGTCCTTGTCGTTGCTGACGATCAGGACCTCGAGTTGTTTTTTGGCGCCTTGGGTGGCCAGCGCGCCGATGACGTCGTCAGCCTCGTAACCCTGAAACTCCAGAATCGGCAGGTGCATCGCTTCGCAGAGTTTTCGCACGTAGGGAATCTGTACGGACAGATCATCCGGCATGGGCGGACGCTGCGCTTTGTACTTTTCGAAAAGCTTGTCGCGAAATGTCGGGCCCGTGGTGTCGAAGACGATGCCCAGGTAATCTGGCTGATAGTCTTTGATGAGTCGGCGCAGAATGTTGGCGAAAAGAAACGGCACTTTCGTGGGGATTCCCGAGGGCGCGTTCATGCGGTTCATCGGCGCGTAGAACGCGCGGTAAATGTGCGCCATGGCGTCAACTAGGAAGAGTTTTTTTGGAGCAGAAAGCATGCGGGCGAGTATAGCAAAGGATACACAAAGGGCTGGTTTGTTGCCGAAGATGGGGTTTTGGAAAGACCCGCGGTCTGCGGCCGTAGTGAAAAAGGCCGCACAGGAAACAGTTCCTGTGCGGCCTTAGAAAACAACCGTCCGTCTTTATTGCTTGTTCGGCTTGTTTGGTTCAGACTTCGGCTCGGATTTTGGTTCCGGCTTGTTCGCCGCGGGCGGCTTGGATGCGCCCAGTTCGCCTGCCTGCGCCTGCGAAACCAGCAGCATCCGCGTGCCGCTGTTCAGGTGCACGTTCTTCCCTGCGGAAGTGATCACCGAACCCTGCGTGGCGTTCGAGGCCGCCGCGTCAAGGTTCAGACCGTTCAGGCCAAACACGCCTTGGCTGTTCGAGGTGAGCTGACCGGCGGTGTTCAAACCGCCGACGGCTCCCTTTGAAGCAGCAGCAACACCCGCGCCTGCGTTGGCCGCAGAGTTTACGGTTCCACTGGCAACTCCTCCCACGTTAGCCGCGGTGTTTGTCACTGTGCCTGCAGCTCCACCTGCGGTAGAAGTCACGCCGCCAAGTGCGCCGCGTCCGCCGGCCATTCCTGATCCGGCCGTCGAAGTGCCCATCGCGTCCATGTCCGATCCAGCGGCCGACGCACTATTTTGCGCCGAAGCAATCGCCTGGATCCCTGCGTTCAGCGGAATCTCTTGGCCGTTCTTCAGGATCGCTTTGTCGAACACCAAGCCCAGTGACGACTCCGATTCCCCATTGGCGCGTGCCGAAGCTCGGGTCACGTGTCCCACTAGCTTTGAACCCTTCGGAATCACGGTTTTTCCTTCGGACTTCACCGCTTCCGTGCTGTGCGCGGTTACCGGATCACCGGGCTTGCACTTCTTCGAATCGATTGGCGAACTCAGCGCGGCGTTAAACGCCGTGCCAGTCCCCAGTGAACCACTCTCCTGGCCATTCTGCGCCGACGCCGAAGTTGATGCCGAGGCCTTGCCCGATGCTTGCGTTTTTGTCTTGCCTGCTTCAACCGAAGCTTGGCTGCTGCTTTGCGCTCCCGCCTGGGCGCCCGTTTGCGATTGAGCTTGAGCGCCAAGGCAGAAAACTGCCCCCACGACAATTGCAAATCCTGTGCGATTCATGATCGTACGACCTCCTCAAGAGTGCCTTTAGAATGTGGCCGGGATTTGGGTCTGTAGACATAGGGGTATCCCCCGGAACAATTTGATAGTGGCAATGGGAATGCCGCGAAGTAAAGACATTGTTTCCTATCAGTTAACTGGATGAGCAGGCCTCCGCGCCCAGAAGAAATGACAGGCACTGCGCAGGATTTACCGGGTTGTACCCAGGCCGTCTCGGGCCGGCCCCAGGAGCAAGCCTAAACGATGCCGAGCGGCTTCGCCACTTCGGCCAAAATGTCTGCCGCGCGCAGAAGTTGCGCGCGCTTATGGGTCGCGCTGACGATGGCGCGAAGCCGCGCTTGGCCTTCCGCCACGGTCGGATAACCGACGGCCGGCGCGAAGACGCCCGCTTCGAAGAGTTTCTTCGAGAATTCGAAGGCCTTCGCCGCATCTCCCACATGGATAGGAATAATGGGCGTCTCGCTTACTTTGAACTGAAAACCGCGCTTCTTCAGTTCGCGCTTGAACAGTTTCGTGTTGGCCCAGAGTTTCCTTACCAGTTTTTCCCCTTCCGGCGAATCGAGCAGCGCGAACGCCGCCTGGCAGGCCGCCGCCGTGGCCGGGGGGTGCGAAGTCGAAAAGAGAAATGGCCGCGCGCGGAGATACAAAAAATCGATCAGGTCCCGCGAGCCGCAAACGTATCCGCCCATCGCGCCGATCGCTTTACTCAGCGTACCCACTTGGATGTGCACGCGGCCGTGGCACTGGTGATGGTCCACGGTCCCGCGCCCGCCGCGGCCCAGCACCCCCGAAGCATGCGCGTCGTCCACCATCATGATGCAGCTATATTTTTCGGCAAGGTCGCAAAGCTCCGGCAGCGGCGCGATATCTCCGTCCATTGAAAAAACGCCGTCCGTGATGATCAGTTTCTTCCCCGGAAAATTCGCGTTTTCTTGCAGGATGCGCTCGCAGTCCTTCACGTCCTTATGCTTGAAAACTTTGATGGTGGCCTTCGAAAGCCGCGCGCCGTCAATGATCGACGCGTGATTCAGCTCGTCGGAAATAATCAGATCGTCTTTTCCCAGAACTGCCGAGACCGTTCCCGCGTTGGCCGTAAATCCCGACTGAAACACCACGCAGGCCTGCACGTTCTTGAACGCCGCGATCTGTTCCTCCAGCTCCATGTGCAGTCTCATCGTGCCGGCAATCGTTCGAACGGCCCCCGCGCCCGCGCCATACCTCTTCACCGCGTCCAGCGCGGCTTTGCGCAGCGCCTTGTGCGTCGTCAACCCCAGGTAGTTGTTGGAAGCGAGGTTGATCACTTCTTTCCCGTCAAAAATGCACACCGGCTTCTGCTCGCCCTCCAGCACACGCAGCTTCGGTGCGACGCCCTTTTCGCGCATCTCCTTCAGCTGGTCGGTGATGTACTGCAGAGAGTTCTGTTTTGACGTGATCGTTGCGGTATCAGACATGATTGTGCTCCTAACGTGGACTCGGCCGGTGGAAGTACTATTTTGCGCCAGCTCGGCGGCTGTGAGCAAACGACTTGAAAGCAAAACATAAAAAAGTAAAAAGTTCAGCGCGGCATGCTGTTCGGATACAGCAAGACCTTTCCGGCGAGGCCGTTCTGCAACAGAGTGAACGCGTTTTCGAATTTGTCGAGCGAAGCGCGCTCGCCAAACAAGGGTTCCAGATTCAACCGCCCGGCCTTAAGCAGGGCGGTCATTTGCACCCAGGTCTCATACATGCGGCGCCCGTAAATGCCCTGCACCGTCGCGCCCTTGAAAATCACATCGTTCACCAGATCCAGCGGGACATTTTCCGTCGGAATCCCCAGCAACGAAGCGCGCCCTCCCGCCCGCAGTGATTTGAAACCTTGCTGAATCGCTGTGGGATTCCCGGACATCTCCAGCAGCGCATCGACTCCCGTGCCGCTCGTTTCCGCGAGAATTTTTCCAACCGCATCTTCCGCCGCCGGATTCAGCACCACGTCTGCGCCCATCTTCCTAGCCATCGCGCGCCGCTTCTCATTTGTTTCCGTCGCAAAAACCGTGGAGCTCCCGCAAGCCTTCGCCACCGCGATGGACATCAACCCGATCGGGCCGCAGCCGGTAACCAAAACGGTCTGTCCCGCGACCGGCCCCGCCAGCACGGTGTGCACCGCGTTGCCCAGCGGATCGAGAATCGTCCCGTAATGTTCAGGTATCGCTGCATCCAGCTTCCAAATGTTCGACGCGGGAATCTTCACGAACTCCGCGAAGGCCCCGTCCAGATCGATCCCGATAATGCGCAGGTTCTGGCAAATGTGCGCTTCGCCCAGCCGGCACTGGTGGCAGTGCCCACAATTGACGTGCATTTCCGCGCTGACAAAATCCCCCGGCTTAACCGCGCGCACCTCGTCGCCAACGCGCTCGACCGTGCCGCAGAATTCGTGCCCCAGCGTCACCGGCGGCTTGATGCGCCCCTGGGACCAGCGGTCCCAGCCGTAAATGTGCAGATCCGTCCCGCAAATCGAAGCGGTCTTCACGCGCACAAGAACATCCGTCGGCCCGATCAAAGGCACCGCGACCGTATCCATCTGCAAGCCCCTTGCGGCCCGCATCTTCCGCAACGCCTTCATCGTCGTGGCCATCTAGCTCGACTCCCACTCAACGCGCAAACCCCGATGCTAGCACACGCCGCCACACCATTCATCATAAGGGCACCATACCTCGTGTCCTTTTTTTTGGTCTCGGCAATCACTTCACCAGCTCCACCGCTCCAATCTTCTCCAGCGCCTTCAAATACTCCATCACCAACTCCAGCGGCACCGGCCCATACTCCGCTGACACCGCATCGCGAATCTCCTCGACATTCCGCTTCCCATCCGCAAAATTTAACACCTCATACCCGTACTCTTCCGCAGCTCCCCACAAGCCCTCATAACTCAACAGCTTCGGCGTCCCGACACCGGCGGCCTTGGCATGCTCCACAAAATAGTCATACCCAAACACCGCCAACGGCCCTTTTGGTTGACTCCTGCGGATAAATTTCGCAGAAGCTTCTCCTTTCGTCGAAGCAGAGGGCTTTTTGTAACCTTCGCTCAGTTTCAGGGGAACAGCTCCGTTGAATCTAATCTCGGAAACCGAGATTGAGCTCGGTACCATCTGTTTTATTGAATTCGCAATTCCAATTTCTTCATCCACATATTGTCGCGTGAGATTTTGAGCTTCCGCATCGGACACTTGTTTGCTACGAAGCGCGATTTCTGTGCCGCGTTGGAGACCAAAGGCTTCGACATATTGCAGTGCAGTGGCGCTTCCCTTTGCTGATATTTCCGCCAAAAAATACCCGCTCGCCGCCCCAATAAACGCCGCCCTCTTCAGCTTGGTCGTATCGATATTCGCGGCCGTATCGAAATTCGTGTGAATGTACCGGTCCGGCCAGTCATTCAAATAAATCGTCGGTATCCCGAACGACGAATCCTGATACACATCATGATCGCTCCCCATTGTGTACGCCGAATACTTTTCTCTTTTCGCCAGCCGATCCCGCATCGCACCAGCGGCTTTCAACGACACCATGAACCCGAACGTTTTGTGCTCTGAAAACGTTTCCAGGTGCCCCCACCGGATCAAATTCTCATCTTCGCTCCGCCACGCCGTCTGCTGATTCTGCGCATAGCTCACAATCCCCGCGGCGCCAAATTTCCCCACCGCCAGGTCTTGCACCGCCCCCGGCTGCGCGCTCACCAAAATAATTTTCCCCTTCACATCCTTGCCCGCGTAGTCGCTCTCCTTTAGTCCCTCGCCCACATCTACCAACTCCGCCGCCACGTCCGCGCTCTCGCTGTCCTCCGCCAGCACCACCGGCTGCGCCTGATAGCTCGCAATCTTTTCCTCACTACTCGTCGCTCGCCACTCCTTTGCTCCGACGCCGTCGGGGCGGCTTCGATCCACGCTTTTTTCCTTTACCTCATTAACCTCCTTTCCTTCCTTTACCTCCCATAGCTCTCCTGCCTCCGCATCCCACGCCGGCCGCGATCTCTGTGTCCCATAAAAAATCTTTCCATCCGCCGGAAACTGTAGAATCACTACGTCGCTGAGTCCATATGCCTGCGCCCGCTCCGCCACCAACTCTGCCGCCGAGTGAAACCCCCGCGACCCGCGCTGCCGATGAAACCGCGCAATCCCCTCCAAATTTCTCTTCGCTGTCTCCCCGCTTAACTCATTCGCCAGCGCCGCCACATCCTTCTCCGGCAGCAGCGGAGGCTTCTGAGCTCTGGCTGCTCCTCCGAAGGCCACCCCGGCTCCGATCAGAGCCAATTTAAGTCTGGTGAACATGCTCATCCAATCCCTCCACACAAAATCTCCGCAACAGTAGCACAGACTTCAGTCTGTGCTCTGTCAACCACACCCGGTCTGATCCGTCGATCCCGGCAAGATCGCCAAGATCACTAGGCGGACCACGGCTTCGGTTGTCGACCGCCCGGGGAAGATGACTCTTTAGACCATGAGCCCTGGCGGCGGTTAAATTTGAAGTGGATAGTTATGGGAATAGGAGCGTGAGATTGCACAAACTGCATGAGCAATTCAAGCTGCTTCGTGCAAGCGCACTACTTGTTGTTTTTGCGAGTGCCATTGACGCTGCCAGCGTCTCCGCGCAATCTAGCAATGCTCCGTCAGCTGAGCCTCGTGCGGGAACACCGCAATACCGCTACACCAACCGGCTCATTCACGCCAAGAGTCCCTACCTCCTCTTGCATGCTCACAATCCGGTGGATTGGTACCCGTGGGGCGACGAAGCCTTCGAAAAGGCCCGCAAAGAGAACAAGCCGATCTTTCTTTCCATCGGGTATTTCACATGTCATTGGTGCCACGTCATGGAGCGGGAATCGTATTCCGATCCCGGCATCGCCGCCATTCTGAAACAGTATTTCGTTTCTATTAAAGTGGACCGCGAAGAACGGCCCGACATTGACCGCCTGTACATCGCCTATGTCGAAGCGACGACGGGAAGCGCGGGCTGGCCGCTGAATGTGGTGCTCACTCCCGAACGCAAACCTTTTTTCGGCGGCACCTATTTCCCGTCGGACCAACTCAAGTCGCTCTTAGAGAAGGTCGCCGACTCGTGGGGCAAACAACAAGATTCAATCACTCTGACTGCAGGGCACGCCGCACAGCAACTCATTCAGATGGTCAGCAAGCAGCCTCCGGCCACGGGCGATCTACAGCCCGCCATTGTTGACCGGGCCTACAAACAGATTTCATCGGCCTACGACGCCACGAACGGCGGCTTCGGGGGAGCGCCGAAATTTCCGAGGCCGGTCGCGCTGTGTTTCTTGCTTCGTTATTTCGCTCGCACCGGTCAGCGCGACGCGCTTGAAATGACGCTCCGCACGCTCCGCCGAATGGAGAGCGGCGGCATTCACGACCAGCTCGGCGGTGGCTTTCACCGCTATTCAACGGGTGCGACCTGGCTCGTTCCTCATTTCGAGAAGATGCTCTACGACCAGGCGCAGCTTGCGATCGTCTACACCGAGGCCTACCAGATCACCCACGACCGCTTCTATGCAAATACCGCGCGAAGCATTCTCGATTTCACGCTGCGCGAGATGCACCAGCCTCGCGGTGGTTTTGCCTCCGCAGAGGATGCCGACAGCAGAATTGCTTCTGGAAAGCCGGAGACCGGTGAGGGAGTCTTTTACGTCTGGACGGCGAAAGAAATTGAAAGCGTCCTAGGTAGCCAGGATTCGGCGGTCTTCGAATATGCCTATGGAGTTGAATCCGGCGGTAACGTCCCCGCGCAACAAGACATTCGCGGCGAGCTGAACGGTAAGAACGTTTTGTATGAAGCTCACTCGACCGACGAGACGGCCAAAAAATTCAGCCTAACCGTTCAACGAACCGCCGAAAAGTTGACTAACGGACGGAGAGCCTTGTTCGAAGCGCGCTCTCGCCGCCCCCGGCCCCCTGTCGACGATAAGATTGTCACAGCATGGAATGGCATGATGATCTCCGCTCTGGCGCGGGCCAGCCAGGCTCTCCGTGAGCCGCGCTATCTCGAACGCGCGCAAGCCACGGCAAAGTTTCTCGAATCCCATCTTTATAATTCGAAGAAGGGCAAGCTTTGGCGCAGCTTTCGCGCAGGCGGTCCCAGTGTCGACGGCTTCCTCGACGATTACAGCGATCTCATCAGCGGACTTCTAGACCTGTACCAGGCTGGCTTCGATGTCCACTGGCTTACTTGGGCCGTTTCACTAGAAGAAAAACAGGACCAGCTCTTCAGAGACGGGAAAGAGGGCGGCTATTTCGACTCAGATACATCTGATCCTTCGGTCCTTAGCCCTACGCGCGAATCCTATGATGGTGCCGAACCGGCACCCAATTCGACTGCGGCCATGAATCTTCTTCGCCTCGCGCAATTCACAGACCGTGCCGCGTGGCGCGATGCGGCCTATAAGACACTATCCGCGTTCGCTTCTCTCCTTCAGTCAAACCCCGAGGCCGTGCCAGCCCTCGTTTCCGCTCTCGATTTTCGGCTCGCTCAAACCAAACAAATCCTCATCGCCGGTGATCCCCGGTCCCAAGACACACGTGATTTGCTGCGCCAGGTCAACAGCAGATTCCTCCCAAACAAGATTCTTCTTCTCGCCGACGGTGGCGCCGGACAGCAACAACTGGCCCGCTGGCTCCCGTTTGTAGCGGGAGCCCATCGCAGCAAAGATCGTGCCACCGCCTATGTTTGCGAAAACTATGTTTGCAGGTTGCCGACCGCCGCTCCACAAGTGCTGGCGCGTCTTTTGGACGCCAAGAACTAGCCTCAGACTGCCGCGAAATTTCCTGATAACCAGCACTCAGAAATTGTGGTGTTCTGGCATAGGTGGTGCAAGGCAGGGTTCTCAGTTATCGGCAGAGGCGCGCATTGGGCGGGAGCGCGTCGGCCACTAACTCGTCGAGAAGAGTCCCATTATCTCCTGAAACCACTCTGCTGCGGGTCGTTTCGAGGAGTAAGTCTGTAGCACGCGAGCGAGTATGTGCTCAACGATCGCCCAGCAATGACCTCGGAGGGGACCATGATTTACTCATAACGCAGCGCCACGATGGGATCGACCCGCATGGCGCGCCGCGCGGGGATGTAGGAAGCGGCAAGCGCCACGACGGTCAGCAACAGCGCCACACCCAGGAACGTAACCGGGTCGTATGTGCCGACGCCAAAGAGAAGACTGGCCAGGAATCGCGCCACGACAAAAGAACCTGCCAGTCCAATGCCGATACCTACAAGCGTCAACTTGAGCGTTTGACCGAGGATCATGCCGCGCACGCTGTCGACCTGCGCGCCAAGAGCCATGCGCATTCCAATTTCCTGCGTCCGCTGGCTCACCGTGTAACTCATCACTCCGTAGATTCCCACCGCCGCGAGCAAGAGTGCGAGGGCTGCAAAAATTCCGATAAGCACCACCGAGAATCGTCGAGGTGAAACAGAGTCCGAGAGCAGTCCATCCATGGTCATCACGTGGGTTACCGGCAGATTGGGATCAACTTTGCGGACCACGTCCCTGACAGCCGCAGCAATGGCCAACGGATCGGAAACCGTGCGTACCACCAGATAGGGTGTCCATCCGCCATCGAAATACACGTCAAACGTCGGTTCGGCATCGAGCCCAAACTGGTGCACATTTCCCGCGATTCCGATGATCGTGGACCAGCACGGTTTGGGATCGAGCGAACAGAGATTAATGCGCTTTCCGATTGCATCGCCTTGCGGCCAGAAGCGTCGGGCCATCGTTTCATTGATTACCGCATTTTGTAGCTTCCAATCGTCTTCGGTAAAGAAGCGGCCTGCGCGCAATGGAATTGCCAGCGAAGAAAAATAGCTCAGACTCACGGTTCGATACTGCACAATCGGCCGGGCGCCGGCCGCAGGAAGAGGTTGGCCCTCGATCACGAATCTCGCCGCTAGGCGAAATTCGTTGCTCAGCGGTAAATCGTCGATTCCTCCGACTTCCTTCACGCCCGGCAGCGCGCGGATTTGCGCGGCGATTTTTTCGAATTGCTGCGACTGTTTCCGGCCCAGTTTGACTTGTTCGTCCTGCGAAAGCTGGTTGATTTGCGCGAAGGAAAGCGCCGGCTGCTCGATCTCCATTGTCAGAATGTGGTCCATGCGAAAGCCTGGATCGACCTCCAACAAGTGCTGAAAACTCCGGAGCAGCAGGCCAGCTCCGACGAGAGGAATGAGCGCCATCGCGATTTCGGAAATCACCAGAAGATTGTGAGTCCGGCGATTTCCCGCTGCGCTCGTTCCTTTGTTTCCTTGCTTCAGTGCGCCGGCCAGGTTGGTCTTGAGCGTTCGAACCGCCGGCAGCAAACCGCATGCCACACCTGTCACGATACAAACCGCCGCGGTGAATGCCAGGACCGTGCCGTTCAACCCGCTGTCGTGCAAGACGGCGAGGTCCGCAGGAACAAATGCCAGCAAAGCTCTCAGTCCGGCGAGGGCCAAGAGCAAACCCAGCGCCCCTCCGAGCAGTGAGAGCAGGGTGCTTTCCGTGAGCAGCTGCCGGATTAATCGCCAAGGGCTCGCACCGAGCGCGGTGCGCACGGCAACTTCTCTTTCGCGAGCCGCGTTTCGAACAAGAAGCAAGCTCGCGATGTTGCTACAAGCGATGAGCAGCACGAGACCGACGGCCCCCAAGAGCGCCAGAAGCGTGGTGCGCAACTGTGCGGCGGAAGGATCTTGCAGGTTTTCGACGAGCACGCCAAAACTCTTGTGCGCATCTGGATATTTGATTGCTTCCTGCTGATTGAGCCTATTAATTTCATCGCGGGCCTGAGCCAGAGAAACTCCCGGCTTCAGCCGTGCAATGGCGTTGAAAGCGTGATGAACGTGCTCGGTCAAATCGTCGTTGAATTGGCCGATCGGCATCCACAAATCCGGCCAACGCAATAACTGAAAACCAGCAGGCAGAACGCCAACAACAGTGTAGCGCTTATTGTCGAGGGCAATCGTGTGGCCCAGGACACCGGGATCGCTGCCGAACCGGCTTTGCCACAAACGATGGCCCAAAATCACCACCGGCGCGCTGCCCGCCCGGTCTTCTCCGGAAACGAACGAGCGACCCGCCGCGACGTGCGCTCCCAGCATCGGGAAAAGTCCGGAGCTGGCATAACTTGCCAAAACGCGCTGTGGCTCACCCTCGCCCGTCAGGTTAAATCCTTGAGAGATTGGAACGTAGGCACCCATCTCCGAGAAGCTGCGATTCTGCTGTTGCCAATCGGCGTAATCGCCGGGCGACAATGCCGCCTTGGGAACCTGCGGGGGGTATGTGTTCCAGACTTCCACCAGGCTCTCCGGTTGGGGATAGGGCAGCGGTCGAAGCAGCACATTCTCGATCACACTGAAAATCGCGGTGTTCGCGCCGATCCCCAGAGCCAATGTCAGCACCGCCACAACAGGGAAGCCAGGATTCTTCGCCAGCGTACGAATGCCGTAGCGAATGTCTTGCACTAGGTTTTCCATAGCCATCCCTCCGCGGCAAGAGCCCGACCAGCCCCGTCAGGGTCCGGAGGCGCCGCGCCCCTTGCCCCGTTCAACGTTTAAACGCGGTTCTTCCTTTCCCGCATCCTTTTGGTTCGGGAGTCTAGAATGCGCAGTTCTAAATATGTCCATCTTAACATTAAACAAATGACGACTCTTTAGAATGCGCGCTTAAAAAAACACCCGGGGTGGGGGTCCCCCCTTTCTGCTATCATCCCGCCGCGCATCCCAGGAGGCGCCATGAGCTTTAGCCGGAGGCTCCAGGAAATCCGTTACGGTTTCGAGCGCCCCTTCTGGGTCGCCAACCTCAGCGAGCTCTTCGAGCGCCTCTCTTACTATGCGGCCTTTGCTTCCCTTGCCCGCTACCTTCACGAAGCGCTGAATTTCCCTATCGAACGCGCCGCTGATCTTACTGGTCTGTTCGGCGGTCTGGTTTGGTTCCTGGCCATTTTCGGCGGCGCCATCGCCGACCGACTGGGCTTCCGCCGCGCTCTTTCTCTCGCCTATCTCATCCTCGCTGGGTCCTACTTTCTCCTTGGTTCCCTTGGGGCGCCCTGGCTGGCCCCCGTTCGCAATGCGGTTCCTCTCGTCGCGCTCGTCACCGTCGTCCTCATGCTCCCCGCTTTCGGCATCGCGCTCGTCAAACCGTGCGTGGTAGGCACCACCGCCCGGGCCTCCAGGGAAAATGTCCGTTCCATCGGGTATTCGATCTACTACACACTGGTGAACATTGGCGGCGCGCTCGGCCCTTTTGTGGCCTCCGGGGTGCACAAAAACATGAGCGTCGAGAACGTTTTCCGCGTTGCGGCCTTTAGCGTCTTTCTCATGTTCTTCGCCGTGCTCCTTTTTTTCAAGGAGCCGCAACGATCCAACGAAAAACAGACCGCAAGTCTCAGCGAAACTTCGCGAAACTTCTCTAAAGTGCTCGGCAATCCCAAATTCATGCTGTTTCTTCTGATTTTTTCCGGCTACTGGATCGTCTACTGGCAGGAATTCATCACCTTGCCCATCTACGTTCACGATTACATTAGTCCCACAGCGGACACCGAGAAAATGCTCGCTACCGGCCCGCTCTTGGTGATCGCACTGACCGTCGCCGTCAGCGTCCTTACGCAGAAAGTCGCCGCCTTCCGCGCCGTCATTCTCGGCACGCTCATATCGATGGTCGCGTTTGCGATTGTCGCGCTGCATTCCAGCGTCACCGCTGCTTACGCCACCCTCGTTGCTGTGGCCCTCGGCGAACTGACCCAGCAGCCGCGTTACTACGACTATATTTCGCGCCTCGCTCCCGCTGGCCAGCAGGGCACCTACATGGGCTTTGCGTTTTTGCCCTTAGGAATCGGTTCGTTTGTAGCGGGACGGATTGGCGGCAGGCTCCTGCACCACTTCGGCGAAGTCCACCATCAGCCACAGCGCTTCTGGTGGGCCATTACCGCCATCGGCCTGGCCACCACGCTCTTGCTATGGATCTACGACCGCGTCGTCAAGCCCAGCGCACAGGAGTGGTCTTCGTGACTCCGCAGGAGCGTCGCCAGGTTATGGAGGATTTTGCCTGATTTTGAACTTTCAACTGTGAACTGTCGATTTTTTTCAGCGGAACATGCCGTCGCAGAAAATCATGGCATATCTACAAAAGGAGTTTTTTTTTAACGGAAAACTCAGAACTGACAACTAATTACTTTTCAGTTGACCATGCGCCGAAGCGAAGCAAGCGCCTGGCGCGCCAGCGAATAGCGCGGCTCGATTTCGAGCGCTTCCTGGAAGCAGCGCATGGCGTGGCTGTACATCTCTTTTCCCAGATACGCGCGGCCCAGGTTGTAGTGCGGAAAGTGACGCGGCTCGTAGCGGCGCGCTTCCGTGGCGCGTTCGAGCCAGGGAATCGCTTCCTCGAATCGGCCCAGCTCGATCAGATACGCGCCAATGTCGTTGTAAGGATTGCCAAATTCGGGATCCAGTTCGATGGCCCGTTTGCACTCGGCGATGGCTTCTTCAATGCGCCCCTGGAAATGATAGGTCCAGCCCAAAAAGGTGTGGGCTTCGGCAGTGGGATGCAGATCAAGCGACGATTGATACAGCTCCACGGCGCGATCGTAGTCGCCTTCCATCTGCGCCTGATAAGCGTCTTGTAGAACTTCCCACGCCCGCGTGAGGGTCTCCATGCTCATGGCACATAGTTAGCACATGGTTTTGCAAGGGTCAAAAGTACGAGGGTTCGGGAAGTGCCCGAGAGGAACCTGTACCTTGTGCCGGGTTAGGAGTGGAAATTGGGACCGCAAATGGAGAAAATAGTTGGGTTCGGAGCGTGGCTTCATCATTTAGCGATAACCACCAATCAGACGAGGGGGCATCTTGAAGCGCAATGTATTGATACTAGGGATTGTAATTTTCGCGGTGGCCGGTGCGCTGCTGGCGCAGGATCCGCCCGCAAAAACGGCTTCGAAAAAAGCGCCGAGTCACACCGCTGCTGGTTCCGCAACGCGGGGCAAGGAAGTATTCGACAAGAAATGTGCCTTGTGCCATTTCGCGGACAGTGACGCAAAGAAGATCGGACCGGGCCTCAAAGGCATTTCGAAGAGAGGAACCTTCACCGTTAATGGAAACAAAGTCACGACGGAGTCCCTGACGACATGGATCGAGAACGGCGACACCCTCATGCCCGGCATGAAGGAAGTGCTCGAGCCTGCCGAAATTAAAGACGTCGTCGCTTACGTGAAAACACTGTAGGGCTACCGCAAAAGAGAAAAGCCCCCAAAAGCCTGATCGCTCAAGCCGCCGGGGGCCCAAACTCAAAAACTGCGCCTACTTCAGGACGGCGTCTTTAAACGCCTTCGACGGACGCAGGCGAACCACGGTCTTCGCCTTGATTTTAATCGCCTCGCCGGTCTGTGGGTTGCGGCCCATGCGCGCCTTGCGGTGCGCCTTCACAACGCGGCCGATCCCCGGGATCACGAACTTGCCCGCTGCGCCCTTGGCTTCCTTCACTGCGAGCTTGAACAGCTCTTCAAAGAATTGGGCGGCGGTTTTCTTCGGTGTGCCGACTTTCTCGGCGATGTGTCCCACAACCTTGGTCTTGCTCAGTGGCTTGGCTGCCATCTAGTCTGCTTATCCTCCTGTTTTTTCTTTCCACTCCGATACGATCGAAGCAGGCCGCGAGCTGACTACCCAGATTTTCACCGAAAAACTCGGGCCGCAAGGGACTATAGCCAAGGTAATCGCAGAACGCAAGGAAAAATCGCAAAAAAGGCTGGAAAAATGCGAGTTTTTTTGGCCGGGTGTGGAAATCACCGCTGAAAATGCGGCTCTGCGGTTTGGCGCTCCCCATTCAAACGGCAGCCAGGGGCGACGATTTAGAGAAAAGTTCAAAGAATCGAAGGCCGTCTTAGCCGGAAAAAACGCGCAACCCGCCGCGGCGGGCACGCCCCGAGAATCGGCTTAGAGACTCGCGAGTCCCGCGTAGAACTGGGCGATGGCTTTGATACCGCCGAAGTAGTTTTCGAGAGCAATGTGTTCATCGGGGGCATGGGCGTTTTCGTCAGGCAGGCCGAAGCCGATCAAAACGCACGGCACTTTGAAGGTGTCGTGCATTTGCGTTACAAAAGGAATGGACCCCCCCTCGCGAATGAAAACAGCTTCCTTGCCGAAGCCCTTCTCCAGAGCGGTTTGTGCTTTCTTGAAAATGGGATCGTGGTAGGAAGCTACCCAAGGCTTCCCCATGCTCAAAACTTCAAACTGGCAGTGGATCGCTTTCGGCAAGAGCTTTCGAATGTGACTCTCGACGAGCTTTGCAATCTTTTTCGGGTCCTGATTGGGCACGAGACGCGTGGAGAATTTGGCGAAGGCCTTTGACGGGATGACGGTCTTGGCGCCTTCTCCTTGATAGCCACCCCAGATACCGTTCAATTCGAACGTCGGGCGTATCCATAGCCGTTCGACGGTGGTGAAGCCCGCCTCGCCGAAATAGCCCGGTGCGCCGACAGCTTTCTCAAAATCCTTTTTCTTCCAAGGCAGCGCATTCAGAGATTTGCGCTCGGCACTTGAAACCTTGGCTACCTGGTCATAAAACCCCGGCACGGTGACCCGGAAATTCTTGTCGTGAAGTTTCGCGAACAGCTCCGTCAGCATCGTGAGCGGATTGGGGACGGCACCGCCATATACACCGGAGTGCAGATCGCGCTCCGGGCCGGTCAATTCGATCTGATAATAGTTCAGCCCGCGCAATCCGTAAGTGATCGAAGGAACGCCCTTCCCGAGCATCGAGGTGTCCGAAACCACCAGCGCGTCGGCCTTCAGCTTTTCCTTGTTCTTCTGGACGTAATCCCAGAGGCTAACGCTCCCGACCTCTTCTTCTCCTTCGATCAAGACCTTTACGTTGATGGGTAGTTTGCCGTCAATTTTCTGGAGGGATTCGAACGCTTTTAGGTGGATGTGGACCTGCCCTTTGTCGTCGGCGGTACCGCGCCCAAAGAGATTGCCGTTTCGCACCGTGGGTTCGAACGCCGGCGACGTCCATAGATTGAGAGGCTCGGCGGGCTGCACGTCGTAATGCCCGTAGAAGAGAATGGTTGGCTTGCCGGGAGCCTCCAAAGATTCTGCATAGACCAGCGGGTGGAGACCCGTGGGGATGATCTCAACGTTCTTGAATCCAGCGGCCCGGAGATTGCCGGCAACCCAGCGCGCGCCGCGCTCGATATCCGGTTTGTGCTCGCTCTTGGCGCTGACGCTGGGGATGCGCAGAAAATCGCACAACTCGGCTAGATGCTGGTCGCGCTGACCATCAATAAACTCAGCAAGATTCATAGCAGGCCCTCAGGGGACATAACTCCTTTCGAGAAATACACTAAACCTGATGCCAGTGAAAGCGGCAGCGGGATGAATGCGCAGCTGCAAATGGCCTGCCGTGGCCGCTCTGCTATTTTAGGGCCGCCACAGCTTTGCGCACAAGCAAACGCGTTCCCGGCACTGGGTCATTTCCCTGCATGCCAGGCTTATGGCCATGTGACATGGGCAATGCTAACTTCCCAGCTCGGGACAGCAAGGAAAGATTGCTCTTGCCGGCCCAGGCTTCCCAACCCCCGCCGCGAAAACTTGTTCTTCGGGCGCAATCTGAGTGGCCGTGTGAAAGGGACGGTATTGGTTTACTCTGGGAGAAGGTCAATCCTATGCGCCGCTTCAGGATTCTCCAACCGCGGTCCGCAGTTCGAAGACCTTTTGTTGAATCAAGGTTTGATGTTTGGGATATTCAGATCTGTATTTGACTTTACAGAGACTGCGCCCGGAACTTCTGTCAATGCGCTATCTCCTTGACGGGTGAGATAAAGGACAAAGGGCGTGAGCTCGAAGGGCGTCACCTCATCTACGGCCACCGTGCCTGCGGGCTTGGACTTGAGCATTTGCAGCTGATTGTTCCATGGTTCGATCTTGATGCGTCCGCCGAGCGGCAGCGCCGCGATGACGTTGCCCTCTGGCTTTGCTGCCGACGCCTGCGCTGTGGG
>Ga0209577_10000383_pt1 | contig 44870 bp, 40 predicted proteins | sample GraSoiAngelo_109_FD_185874 | JGI IMG/M metagenome (GOLD analysis project Ga0209577, IMG submission 185874) | Grasslands soil microbial communities from the Angelo Coastal Reserve, California, USA - 14_0903_12_20cm (SPAdes) (version 2) | ecosystem: Environmental > Terrestrial > Soil > Grasslands... | reverse complement strand
CTCTGCCGCCATTCGCTATCGCGCCGCCGTTCGCGTGTCGATCGCGACCTCGCAGGAGAGGCCGATCTGGAGCGGCGGATCGGCCTCCGCCCCGAAATCGAGGGCGATGCGCACCGGAACCAGTTGGACGACCTTGATGAAGTTCCCCGTCGCGTTGTCCGGCGGGAGGAGCGCTGTGGACGACCCGGTGGCGGCGCCGATGCTCTCGACGTGCCCGCGGAAGGGGCGGCCCCGGATGGCGTCGACGGTGATCCGGACGTGGTCGCCGACATGGATGCGGCCCAGCTGGGTCTCCTTGATGTTGGCGATGACCCAGACGTGGTTGGCCAGCGCCAGCGACAGGAGCGGCTGGTTCGGCTGGATCACCTGTCCGATCTGCACCGTCCGGTTCGTCACCCAGCCGTCCTCCGGGGCCCGAATGCTGGTCCGGTCCAGATTCACCGTCGCGACCTCCACCGACGCGGCGGCGTCCGCCGCTCGGGCCTCGGCGACGGCCAGTTCCTGAGCCCGCTGCGTCACCAGCGCCCCGCCGGCCGTGGCCTGCTGGACCTGGGCCTGCGCCTGGGAGATCTCGCCCCGCCTCACCTCCACGTCCTGGCGGGCGATCCCCACCTGCTCCTCGGACGCCTCGGCCGCCGAGAGGGCGTCGCGGGTCTGGCGCAGGGCATCTTGCGCCGCCTGGTACCGGGCCCTCGCGGCCTCGTAGGCGGCGGTATCGGTGTCGGCTTGTTGGGTGGAGATGGCCCCCTGGGCGAGGAGCATGCGATCCCGTTCCATCGTCCGGCCCGCGGTATCGAGATCGGCCTTCGCGGACCGGACGTTCGCGTCCGCGGTGGTAACCTGCGCCCGGGCCTGGGCGATCTGGGCGGGAGACGTCCGGCCGGTCATGCGCAGCTGCGCCTGCGCCTGGGAGAGGTGCGGCGCCGCCGTCGAGAGCGCGGCGCGCGCGACCTCGACGGCGGCGCGAAACTGCTCGCTCTGGGCTGCCAGCGCCGCCTGGTTCGCCTCGACCTGGGATCGGGCCGCCGCAAGTTCCGCCTTCGCGTGCGCCAGCGCGAGCCGGTAATCCGTGGGATCGAGCTCCACCAACGCGGTCCCCGCCTTCACGAAGTCGTTCTCGTTCACGGACACCTTGATCACGGTGCCGGGAATTCTAGAGGAGATGGGAGCCAGATCGCCCGCGGTCTGCGCATTGTCGGTCTTCACCAGCCCGGCGTTCAGCCGCCAGTACCGGACCCCCTCGAGGATGAGGAGCAGCGCGACCGTGGAGGCGGCGATCAGAACGATGCGGCGGGTGCGCACCCGCGGCCGGAGATCGCGAAGGTCGATGCCGTCAGCCATCCTTCGTCCCGCCCCGCGCCGTCCCGCCGCCGTCCACCCGCGCGCCCTGCCGCGCCTTCGCCAGTTCGGCCGCCAGTTCCGCCCGGCGGGCGTGGACGCGGTTCAAGCGCTCCACCTGCTCTTCGCGCAGCCTGGCCAGCCGCTCCATGCGCTCATCGATGATCCGGATCTGCGATTGCACGAGCCCGAGCGCCTGATCCAGCAGCTCCTGCCGCACCGCGGGGTCCGTGGTCCCGAAGTACGCCTCTCGCACCTCGGCCCTCATCGCGTCCACCAGCAGGGTTTGCTTGATCTCGGCGAGCGAGAACCCGAGGAGCGTCTGCAGCTCATTGATGCGGAGCAGTTGAGTGATGTCCGCCTCGGTGAACAGGCGGAAGCCGCCCGCCGTGCGTCCGCACGGCCGCACCAGGCCCAGCTCTTCGTAGTAGCGGATCGCCCTCGGGGTGAGCCCCGTGCGGCGAACCACTTCCTCCATCCGATGCTGCGAGGTCGCGCCGGGGGCCGGTCCTACGACTGGGGACTCCGTGGATTCAACCATACCGGTTCGGTCACATCCCAGAGAAACGTTGGCTCACGTACAATACATGCCACTACATTGTACAACTCTCACGTTAATGTTACATTTGGTCGGAGTCGATAAATTGCTGGAAATCGATCGGCATCGGCTATCTCAGCCCGTAGGAGACAACCGCTGTATCAGTAGTCACGTACACGCGTCCGCTCGCCACCGCAGGCGAGATAAATCGGTGCGTGCTGCCCAACGTATCTTGACCAGATGAGGCGTAGACTTGAGCGCCGGTTGCGGCATTGAACGCATAAAGGACTCCGGCTCCAGTATCCACCGCCCATACGAGCCCGCCGTCCGGCCCCACTCCGGAGACGGAGGGCGCGCCGGGATCGCCCATCGAAGGGCTGCACCACTGGACCCGAAACATCGACGCTCGCGTCCCCGGAGCCGCTTCGAGCCGCAGCGCGACGACACCGCCGTCCCCCTGACAGCCGGCCGGCTGACGCCCGCGGCCCGGGACCAAAATGAGCCGGCCGCTGCTCCCTCCATCCCAATAGGCTGTGGCCGAAAACACCTTCGGACCACCGCTGCGGCAGTCGCCGAAGAGGCACCTGCTGTAGACGCCCTCGACAGGACCAGGGCGGGTCAGCCCGCCCATGTTGGCCCGATTGATGAGGTAGGCGACCCCCTGCTTTCCGGCGATGAACACAAGGTCGGGGGTCGAAGAATCGGGCTGCGCCGGCAGCACCAGGGGCGCCGTCGAGCCGAGATCGGTATCGGTCTGATTGAGCGCGACGAAGTTGCTGGGGGTGAAAAAGTCGGCTGGCCGCCCCGAAAAGGCCAGCCCGGGTACGGTCGTGAGCCTGACCACGCTGTTGCCCAGATCGACGGCCGCCTCGGAATCGCTGTTCCCCGTCGCGGCATACAGGCTTCCCGCGGCGTCGGCCGCGAGGCCCCCCGCGGCCCAGATGCCTCCCTCGCGGTGCGTGGGCGTGACGAACGCCTGCTGCTGTGATGGCGCTGAAACCGGGACCCCGACGACCCACCCATGGTAATTGCCGCAGTCACCCCAATAGCCGCCGAACGGGACGTACACGACCCCGCGCAGCAGGGTGAGGGCGCCGCGCTGCTGCTGCACGCCGGGGTCGAACTGGAGGCCGGACGTCACGGGCGGGGCGATCACGACGGGCCACCCGGACCGCATGTCCCCGGTGGCGAGGTCGAGCGCCGCGATCTTGTACACCTTGGTCCGGCCGGCGTCGGGGGTGGTCAGGCCCGCTACGTAGAGGGTCGAGGAGGCGAGGTCGATCACCGGCGTGCTCGTGATGCCCACCGGCTCGATGTTCCCGCACGGCAAATCGGCGCGTGAGACCGGCGTCCCGAGCGAGATGGGGCCCCACAGTCGGCCGCCGGCCGCGGCATCGAACGCATAGACCAGGTCGTGCTCGGTCACCGCATACACCACGGTCCGGGGCGTCCCGCTCACGGGAACCCCGGCGGCCACGAGCGGCTCCGCGTACAACTCCCCTTCCACCGGAGCCGACCACAGCCGGCCGAAGGCGCCCGGGCGCACCGTCGCGGGCGTGAGCGCGCGCTCGTCGGGGTTCCATCCCGTGCGCGCGAAGTCGCCGTGAAACGTCAGGATCTCGACCGGAGCCGTGTTCGCCCCCCGCGCGGTTCCGGGCGGCGGGACCGTGCCCGGGGGCACCAGCAGGGGGACCAGGGCGATCAGGCATAAGGCGGGGAACGGGACGCGCGCACGCTTCGGCCTGGCCATAGGAAGCCTCACCGGGTCCGCAGAACCATCCGGGTGGAGCATCCCGGAGAGGAGACTGTCATGCGCATCGCGCTGGGCCAGCTTGCCGCAACGTCACAAAAGGAAGAGAACCTCGAGGCGGCGCGGAGGGCGGTCCGCGACGCCCGCAGCGGGGGGGCGGACCTGCTGCTCCTCCCGGAGCTGTTCATGGCCTTTCTCACCCCCCAGTCCGGCATTCCGCCCGCCGCCGCGGCGGAGCCGCTCGATGGTCCGTTTGTCTCGACGCTGGCGCGGGAGGCCCGCGCGCACTCCCTCTTCATCGGGTGCGGCGTGTGGGAGTCGGTCCCGGGAGAGCGCACCCGCGCGCATAACACCGCCGTGCTCCTCGGACCGGACGGATCGCTGCTCCTGTCGTACCGCAAGACCCATTTGTACGATGCGTTTGGCTTTCGCGAGTCCGATCTGACCGTGCCCGGGGATCGGGCCCCTCGAACCGTGCGCACGGGGCTCGGCACATTCGGCCTGCTCGTCTGCTACGAGCTCCGGTTCCCCGAGCTCGCCCGCATGCTCGCCCTCGACGGCGCCGACGTCATCCTGCTCCCGTCGGCGTGGATCGCCGGCCCGCTCAAGGAAGAGCACTGGACCACCCTGATTGGAGCCCGGGCGATCGAGAACACCCTCTTCATCGCGGCCGCCGATCAGGCCGGAGACCGCCGGATCGGGTGCAGCCGCCTGGTGGACCCCATGGGCGTGGCGCTTTCGAGCGGCGGGGAGGCCGCGGACATCATCTTCGGGACCATCGACCTCGCCCGGATTGATCAAGTTCGCGAGAAGCTGCCGTCCCTCCACCAGCGGCGCGAGGAGATCTACGCTCAGACGGGCGCCTTCACCGCGCGATAGACGGGGGTGAGCCAGCGCCGGTACTGCGGCACCCGGCCCTCCGCCACCGAGAAGTAGGCCTCCTGGAGGCGCCGGGTCAGCGGGCCCGGCTGCCCCTTGCCGATCTGGTACCGGTCCACCGACCGGACCGGGGTGACCTCCCACCCGCTGCCGCAGAAGAACGCCTCGTCGGCGATGTAGATCTCGGTCCGATCGATCTCGCGCTCCACGACCCGCAGCCTCAGGACATCGCGGCCCAGCTCCAGCACGGTCTCGCGGGTGATCGACTCGAGGATGTTGGAGGTGACGGGCGCCGTGATCATCGCCCCGTCGCGCACCAGGAAGAAGCACGCCCCCGGTCCCTCGGACACCTTCCCCCGCTCGTTGAGCATGATCGGCTGGCCGGCGTACCCGTTCGTACGCGCCTCCATCACCGCCAGCCGGGCGTTGTGGTAGTTCGCTCCCGACTTGACGCGCGGCGGCACCGTGGTGTCGCCGATCCGCGTCCACGTGCTGATGCAGGTATCGATCCCCTCGGAGATCCCCGGTGAGTGCGGGGCGAGCCGGGGCATGATGAAGCCGCCGACCGGCAACTGTTCGGGCGGCCAGATGGACTCCTCGCCTTCGCCCACGTACAGCGTGAGCCGGAACCATACCGTCCCCTCGAACCCGTTGGCGCGGATCACCTCGATCTGGGCCTGCGTGAGCTCTTCCTTCGACCAGGGGACGGCCATGCGCATGATCTTCGTGGAGTTCCACAGGCGCGCCATGTGCTCGTCGTTGCGGAAGATGTAGAGCTCGCGCTCGTCGGTGTTCCAATAGGCGCGGACGCCCTCGAACACGTTGGCGCCGCGGAGCACCGTGGCGGTCGAGACGTGGACCTTCGCCTCGTCCCAGGGGACAACCGCGCCGTTGAACCAGATGAACTTGGGGTGAGTGCTGGGCATGAACCTGCTCCTCTCTCTGCCGGGCGTCTGGAACGATTGTAGGCGGGCGCGCATCCCGTGGTCAAGGCCTTATCGTCGCTCACCCTTTTGAATTGGCCTTCCCCGCGCGCCGTGACGGCGAGACATCTCAGCGTCGAACTCCAATCCCGATCAGCGCCGACGCATCGATCTGAATACCCACATCGGTCCGCAGCCTCTCCGCGTCGGCGAGCATCCCGGCCTTCAACGCGTCCAGGGCTTCGGCGGAAAGTTGATCGAGCGCCCCACCCCATCGCGTGGACCGCCGCATGTATATCCACCAATCCTCGGCACTCTGAAGCCAATGGGTATGCGGCTCCGGGATCACCCGTATCTCCCGGAAGCCTGCCTTCTCCAACAACAGCGCGAACAGCTCGGAGTCTGTCAACGGCTGCTCAGGCTTCGGCGGAGCAGACGGACGGATGACGCCCTCCCGCTCCAACCGCGAAGCGGTAAGCCTCGCCAATGGCTGGTGCGTCTCTCTGGTGTAGGACGAAAAGGCTGCTCGACCACCGGGGCGGAGCACACGGTGCATCTCTTTCAGTGCGCATTCAATGTCGGGCAGTAATCCGCCAAGGGCCACGTCGAAGGTCGCACCGCCGAACGGCAATGCCTCCGCGTCCATCTCAAGAAATTCGATCGGCAGATTACCGGCTTTCCGGCGCGCCCGTCCCAGCATGGCGCGGGATAGATCAATGGCGACCACTCGTCCTCGGGCGCCCGTGTGCCTCGCCGCAGCGATCGCCACATTGCCGGTACCCGTCCCCACGTCGAGGACCCGCTCTCCCTCTGAGACCGCCGCATGCCGCACGAGCGCCTCGGCAAGACGGGGCGAAAGGGGCAGGCGGTGCTGGTCGTAGGCGTCTGCGATGTGGTCGTACCACTGCGTCATCCGGCGCTTTCGTTCGTCCATCGCCTTCTCTCGGTCCGACATCGTGCCCGCCGGTCACTCAAGGCACCGCGGCATGAGCTCGGTTTCGCGCGCGCCTTCGGCCGCCCGTTCCACGCGCCACGCGCGGGCGGCGGGTCGAGACGAGACGATCTCGGCCAGTTTGGCGTCCCGGTAGACGAGGGCGACGCCGTCGTCGGCCGCGATCCCGGGGGGAACGGCGCCGTCCGCCACGGCGCGCTGGTAGGCTGGGCGCCGGTCCTTCTCGCCGTCGTAGTGCGGGCAAAAACTGCCGCGGAGAAACCCAAGGCCCTCCCGCAGGGACCGCAACGGCCGGCCGAACGAGTCCGTCAACCCCGCCTCGAACCAGCACACGGCGCCGGCGCTGACTCCGGACAGCACGACGCCGCGCTCCCAGGCCTCGCGGAACACGGCGTCGAGGCCCGCGAGCCGCCAGGTCGCGAGCAGATAGGCCGTCGCGCCGCCTCCGACATAGACGATATCCTGACCAAGAATGAACTCGCGGAGGTCCTGAATCTTCCGGCTGAACAGCCGCAGGTGCGACGGCAGGCAGCGGTCGACGGTGAACGCATCGTAGAAGCGCACGATATAGTTGTCCGAATCGCCGCTCGCGGTGGGCACGAAGCAAATCTTCGGCGGCGACCTGCGGGCGAGCGACAGGACGTAGCGGTCGAGCCGCGGGTTTTCCGGTTCCATGCTGAACCCGCCCCCGCCCAACGCCACGATGCAGGACTCTGTCATCGTTCCCGCCCGAGACTACTCCCCGCCTCGATTGGCGTGACCTTTGTCCTGCTCCACGCGTGGATCGGCCTTCTCGGCGCGCGGCTCCAGCCGCTGGGCCTGCTTTGTGATATCCGCCCACAGATCACCGGTCCGTTCGAGCCGGCCGAAGACCGTGGTGATCGTCCACTCGAGCGGGTCGAACCCGGCCCGCAGCTCCTCCCAGGTGACCGGCACGCTGACGGTGGCCTGCGGCACCGGGCGCAGGCTGTAGACGCTGGCGAGCGTCTTGCCCCGCACGTTCTGGTTGTAGTCGAGGAAGACCTTGCCCACACGCTGCGGCACCGCCCACGCCGTGGTCAGCGCCTCCGGGTGCTGCTGCTCGAGCCACGTCGCCACGGTCTTCGCGAAGGCGTGGGTCTGCGCGAACGTGTACCGGCGCGCGATCGGGACGAATGCGTGCAGGCCGGTCTTCCCCGACGTCTTCAGGTACGCGCGGAGCCCGAGCCCCTCGAGCGCCTCATGGAGCCACAGCGCGGCCTGCCGGGCGGCCTCGAATCCCCGGCGCGTGTAGTCCGGGTCGAGCTCGCCGTGGCGCCTGGTCGGTCCCGTGCCTTCCGGGAACAGGAACGGATCGATGTCGAAGACGACGAAATCGGGGACGTTGAGCGTGCTCGCCTCGATCGCCGCTTCCGATGTGTCGAAGGTCGTGCCGGGCCGGTTTCGCCCGTGCCCGGGGATCGGGGTGATGCGCGAGAACCAGGCGTGCATCTCGATGCAGCCCATCTGCGCCAGCCACAGGAGCGTCGCCTCGTCGTCGCAGACGACCATCCGTATGTCGCGGTCTCCCTGATCCGACCAGATGCGGACCGTCCGCACAAACCGCGGTGCGTCCTGGATATCCTTATGGAAAAAGTCTTCGCCATGGACCCCATTGGGCCATCGCCGCAGGGTGAGCGGGCGATCTTTCAGGTGCGGCAGCAGGTACGGGGCCATCTTATGGTAGTAGGCGATGACGTCGCCCTTGGTCAGCCCCAGCTCCGGGAAAAAGATCTTGTCCAGGTTGCTGTACGATCCCTCGGGGAGCGCGGGAAGCTTGTTTAGAGCCGCGCGTCTTTGGACCGGCGCCCGGGGGATGGGTGCCGACGCCGCGGCGGGCGGATCGGCGCGCTCCGGCTTCGCAGGCTCGGGGGCCGCTCCCGCCGCATCCGCGGTCCGCTCCGCCGCCGGCGCCACTGCAGCCGGGTGCGTTCCGTTGCCCGCCGGAGGGGCCACCTCGTCCGGCGGGAGGAGCACGTCCCTGGCCGGGATGTCGTCCCGCACCTTGAGGAACACCGGAGCCCGCAACTTGCCGTCCGGGGTGCGCTCTCCGTACTCGACCTCGACCACCACCTCGGGCCGGACCCACGTGGCCGGCTGCAGGGTATCCGGCACCTCGGCAAACGGCGATGTCTTGGTGATCAGGGGGTCGAGCCGCTCGCGCAGGAGGCGGAGATCGGCGTCCTTGAGCCCGCCCCCCGTCTGACCGATGTGCACGAGCGCCCCCGTCCGCGGATCGTGCTGCCCCAGGACGAGCGCCCCAAACGTGCCCTTCCGGTATCCCTTGCCCCGCGTGATCCCGCCGACGACCGCCTCGAGGGTCCTTCGGACCTTGATCTTCACCCAGTCCGGACTCCGGGTCCCCGGCCGGTAGGAGCTGCCGGCCTTCTTGCCGATGATCCCTTCGAGCCCGTGCTGGCGGGCCGCCTCGAACAATGTGAGTCCCTCGACCTCCAGCGTGTCGCTGCGGAACATCCCGGCCGGAAGGGCGAGCTCCTCCAGCACGCGCCGGCGCTCCGAGAGCGGAAGTGCCCGCAGGTCGCGGCCGCTCCAGTACAGGCAGTCGAACACCGCGTAGACCACGGGAATCCGCTCGGCGGCCTTCCGCACCTCGGACTCCTGCTCCAGGTGGAACCGCTCCTGCATCCGGGCAAAGCTCGGCTTCCCATGCTCGTCGGGGGCGATGACCTCGCCGTCGAACACCGCGCCGTCTCCGTCGAGATTTGCGAGCGATTCCACGATCTCGGGAAACTGCGCGTTGATCCGGTTGAGCGTGCGGCTGTACAGCGTGATCTCCTGGGTCGCACCGGTGCGGCGGACGAACCCGAGGGCGCGGACGCCGTCCCACTTGATCTCAAAGAGCCAGCCCGCCCGGTTGAAGGCGCGGTCCGCCGCCTGCGCCAGCATCGGCCGGAACGGGGCCGGAAACGGGGCCGCGGCGCCCTTCGGAGCCCGCGCGTCTTTCCGGGGCGGCGCGGCCTTGCGGACAGGCGCGGCGTTGGGCAAATTCGTTCCTTTGTGCGGCTCCTTCCCCGCCGCCTTTTTCGACCCTGCGCCCGGAGGTGGCCCGCCTTTTGCCCGCGCATCCGCGGTGGCCTTCGGCTCCGATCCTGCAGGATGCGCGCCCTGCGATCTAGCCGGAAGCGGGATTGGCCCGGGCGCCGCATGCGGGCCCGCCGCTGCGGTCCAGCGGGCGTCCTGATCGGCTCGGATGGTCTCGATCAGGCGGCCGCTTTTGACCGAGCGCGTGCCCGACGGGTTGTATCCCGGCGTCGCGAACTGGTCGTTCCCCTTGAACAGCAGCCAGTCGCGGCCGTTGTTGCGTTTGGTCTGGACGAAGTGGAACTCGCCCCGCAGCTTCTCGCCGGCGAAGACCAGGGTGAGCTTCCCGCTCCGGAACGCCTCGGCGGGATCGCCTTCGAGGCACCCGTACCGTCCGCGGTCCCAGAGCATGACCGTGCCGGCGCCGTAGTTGCCCGGGGGGATGACGCCTTCAAAATCCCCATACTCGATCGGATGGTCCTCGACCAGCACGGCGAGCCGCTTGTCGGCCGGATCGAGCGACGGCCCTTTGGGGATCGCCCACGAACGCAGGACGCCTTCCATTTCCAGCCGGAGATCCCAGTGGATGTTTCGGGCGTGGTGCTCCTGTACCACAAAGCGAGGATGCGCGCTCTGAGCGCCGGGCGCGCCCTGAGGCTCCGGGGTGTCTGTAAAGCGCCGCTTCCGCCGATAGTCCTCCAGACCCACACGGTGATCGTACCAAAACCGGCGGGGCTGCGTGGTCGCGGATTACGGGGGGCGCGGGTTCGGGATCTCGGGGACTTCGGCCGGCGAGGCCTACGGGGCGGCGCGGACCAGATCGGTGAGCGCGCGCGCGTAGGTCACCGCCTCAGGGCCGGTCTCGTGGGTGAAGTAGCAAAACACCGGCGAGAGGGACGGCGCAGCCCTGAGGTGGCCGGCCCACTCCTCCAGCTGCGCGGTTGTGTACCGGAGCCGGTGCAGGCGATAGTATCCAAAAGAGGCGGTGTGCACGAGGGGCTCGCAGGACTGCTCGTCCTCCGCGATGCAGAGGGCGACACGGTGACGGCGCAGTAGATCGTAGGTCGCGTCCTGGTGCCAGGAGGCGTGCCGGAACTCGACCGCCACGTACGGCATGGGCCGGAGGGTCGCGAGGAAGCTCTCAAGCAGCGCCAGGTCCTGGCGAAGCGAGGGGGGCAGCTGAAACAGCACCGGACCGAGGCGCTCGCCGAGCTCGGTCACGCGCTCGTGCAGCCACCGCACCTCCTCGTCCACGTCCCGCAGCCGCTTGATGTGCGTGATGCGCCGGTGCGCTTTGATGGCGAACCGGAAGTGCGGCGGCGTCTGCGCCTTCCAGTCTTCGAGCATCTTGCTCGTGGGCATACGGTAGAAGGACACATTAATCTCCACCGTCGGGAGATGCCCGGCGTAGAAGCCGAGCATCCGGTCCTGCTTGAGGTCCGGCGGATAGAACCCGCCCTTCCACTCCGCAAACGCGAACCCCGAGGTCCCGGCCAGGATCCGCGATGCGGATGTTTCCGCGGGAGGCTGGCTCATGCCGCCTAGCCTTCCAAACGCAGCAGCAGACCTCGGTCTCGCGCGATATACATCACCCGGGCGAAGATCACGCCGCTCAGCGCCAGGAGCACGACGTTCTCCGCGAGCGCCCACCCGGCCAGGTGCCACGGGACGGCGCTCCCGCTCAAGACGGCGCGCATACCTTCAAACGCGTGGGTGGTGGGGAGCGCCCACGCGGCGGGCCGGAGGAACGCCGGGAGGACCGTGACGGGGTAGAAGACCGCGGAGAACGGCTGGAAGAGGAACGGGATCGCCCAGGCCAGCATCTCCGCGCCCTGGCCGAAGCGCAGGATCATCGCGGTGGTAATGAGCCCGATCCCCCACGCGGCGAGGAGCAGGTTGAGGACGAATGGGATCAGCGGCAGCCCGAACTGGAAGAGGTTGAAGGTGTACAAGACGAGGGCCAGGGCGGACAGCAGGAGGCCGGTCACGATGACCTTCATCACCCCGAGCAGCAGCATCGCGGCGATAAACTCCGCGGTGCTGACCGGGCTCACGAAGACGTTGACCAGATTCCGGGTCCAGATGTCCTCCAGAAACGAGACGGAGATCGCCTGCTGGGCGCGATAGAAGATGTCCCAGAGGATCATCCCGCCGAGGAGGAAGGCGATCGCCTGCGCCCCGCCCCCCCGGAGCCGGGCGACGTAGAGGCTGAGGAAGCCCCACACCAGGAGATCCATTACCGGCCAGTAGACGATCTCGAGCGAGCGGATCAGGCTGCGCCGGTACAGGTACACCTGGCGCAGCAGCAGGGCCAGGATCCGCCCGCCGCTCAGGCCGGCCGCCGCCTCCGCCGCGCTCCGCCCCATCCCGAGGGCGTCTCCGCTCATGAGGCCGCCGAGCCGCTGCGGGCGATGTCGAGAAACATCTCTTCCAGCGTGTCCCGGGCGAACCGCCGGAGCACCTCGCCCGGCGGTCCCTCCGCGATGAGGCGGCCTTTGTGCAGGAAGAGGATCCGGTCGCTCAACCGCTCGACCTCCTGCATGTTGTGAGACGTGTAGAAGATCGTCGTCCCGCGCTCGCGGATCTCCCGCAGCCGCTCGCGGACGCGCTCGGCGCCGTCCGGATCGAGGCTCGCCGTCGGCTCGTCCAGGAACAGCACCTCGGGGTCGTTGAGGAGCGCCTTCACCAGCCCGAGCCGTGTCGCCTCGCCGGAGGACAGACGCCCGGTCGACCGGCCGCGCAGCGCCGCGAGCCCGAACCGGTCCAGCAGCTCGGCGATGCGCCCGCGGGCCCCGCGGACGCCGTACAGGCGCGCGAACACCGTGAGGTTCTCGTTCACGGTCAGGTTTCCGGGAAGGGACACAAACGGCGACGTGAAGTTGACCCGCGCCAGGATTCGCTGCCGCTCCTCCGGCATCGGGAGCCCCAGCACCTCCACCCGGCCGGCCGTCGGCAGCAGGAGCCCGAGCAGCATCGCGAGCGTCGTGGTCTTCCCCGCGCCGTTGGGACCCAGGAACCCGACGATCTCGCGTGAGCGGACGTGGAACGAGAGGTCGTCGACGATCACGAGGGCCCCGAACCGCTTCGTCAGATGCTCGACGCTGATCGCGATCGAGGACCTGAGTGACGCCGACATGACGACATTATACACTCTTGGCAGGAGGTGTCCGGTGCCCCCCACGCTCGCGCTCGACGCCGCGCTCGCCATGGACGACATCACCCAGGTCGACGCGGTCGCCGGCGCCGCGGAAGGGGTGGGGTTCGCCGCGCTCTGGGCGAATGAGACGAAGCGCAACCCGTTCATCCAGCTGGCCCTGGCGGCCCGCGCCACCTCCCGCATCCTGCTCGGCACCGGCGTGGCCATCGCGTTTCCCCGCAGCCCCACCGTGATGGCGCACCTGGCCTGGGACCTCGCCGCGTTGTCCGGCGGCCGCTTCATCCTGGGGCTGGGGACCCAGGTCAAGGCGCACATGGAGCGGCGATTCGGCGTGAGCTGGGATCCGCCGGCGCCGAAGCTCCGGGAGTACATCGACGCCATGCGGGCCGTGTGGCGGTCGTGGCAGGAGGGCGCCCCGCTGCGGGTGGACGGGCGGTACTACCGGCTGAGCCTGATGACGCCCTTCTTCAATCCGGGGCCGATCGCGCACCCCGACGTCCCGGTCTTTCTCGCCGGGGTCAACCCCCTGCTCTGCCGCCTGGCCGGCGGCGTGGCCCAGGGATTTCACGTCCACCCATTTCACACCGTCCCCTACCTGACGTCGGTGGTCCTGCCGAACATCGAGCGCGGCCTGCGGGAGAAGGCCCGGCCCCGCGGCGCCGTCCAGCTCTACGCGCCCGTCTTCGTTGCGCCCGGCGATACCCCGGATGAGATCCGGGCGGCGGCGGAGCGCGCGCGCGAACAGATCGCCTTCTACGCGTCGACGCCCTCGTACCGGGTCGTGCTGCACACGCACGGGTGGGACGGCGTCGCCGCCTCGCTGCAGCGGCTCGCCGCCGAGCGCCGCTGGAGCGACCTCCCCCGCGAGGTGCCGGAGGCGATGCTCGATGCCGTGCTCATCCGGGGCTCGTGGGAGGAGGTGGGACGGGACCTCCGGCGCCGGTACGCCGGCGTGCTCGATCGCGTGGCCTGCTACCGGCCGTTTACCATCGCGGAACTGCCCAAGTGGCGCCGGCTCGCCGGCGCCTTCCACGGCGCCTGATGTCCCCGGCCCGCGCGCCCGGCCTCGCCCAGGCGCCGCTCCCATCCCCCGGCCCGGCTGCCGTCCCAACCCGGCGCGTCCTGCTCCGGGGACAGTGGTACGCGCTCGCGGCGATCGCGATCTGGAGCACGAACTTCGCGATCGGCCGGCTGCTGCGGGACTCGGTCACGCCGGGCACGATCGCCGCGGCCCGGGCGGCCGTCGCCGGCGTTCCGCTCGCCGCGTGGCTGCTCCTCACCCAGCCCCGTCCCCGGGTCGGCCGCCGGGTCGTGGGCTGGCTGGTCGTCCTCGGCGTCCTGGGGATCTTCGCCAGCCAGTACCTGACCTATCTCGCGCTCCACTGGAGCCTGGCGACCAACGCCATCATCTTGAACGCCGCGAGCCCGCTCGTCACCGCAGGCCTCGCCGCGGCGGCGGGGCTCTTCGTCGTCTCGCGCGCGCTGTTCCTGGGGTTGACGGTCTCGGCCGTGGGAGCGGCGGTGGTCACGTGGCTGGGCGCGTCGGCGGGCGAGGAGATGCGGCTGGATCCCGGCGCGATCTTCATCATCGCCAGCATGGTGACGTGGGCGTTCTATAACCTGGGCGTGCAGCGGATCAGCGGGGACCTGCCGCCGCTCTGGATCACGGCGGGGGCGATGCTGGCGGGGTTCCCGTTTCTCGTGGCAGCGATCGCCGTGGAGCGCCCGCCCCACCTCATGGCCTCCGTGCGCGACAACCTGCTCATCCTCATCTACCTGGGGATCGGCCCGTCGGCCATCGCGTACGCGTGCTGGAACGCCGCGGTCCGGGACCTCGGCGCCGGGGTCGCGATGATGTTCAACAACCTCCTGCCGATCTTCGGGATGCTCCTCGGCGGGCTCGTGCTGCACGAGCGAATCACCGGCGTCCAGGTCCTGGCCTCCGGCCTGATCATCGGCGGGATCGTGATCGCGTACCGGGCGCTTCCCGGGCGATCGCAGACGGGATCCCGGTAGGGACCGAAGGAATTTTGCATTGACCCGGCCTGTTGCCTATAATACGGGTGCCAATTTAGCGCCTCCAATCCCCAAAAAAGCGGGTGTGACTATTATCGGTTCGGGATTCCTTCACGGGACCCAGGGCGGTCGAGCTGGCCACCGCGGCGCTGCCCGGATCCGCGCCGACCTGCCGGCGTGTGGAACATCCGCGTCGCCCCGGGAAAGATTCCTCGGCAAAATCATGGACCTGCACCTCACTGTGGAAGGAAAGTTAAGACGAGGAGGGGGACGACATGACGGATAGCGATCTGCAACACGAACTCGGCCAGCACCTCCGCGAGGAGCTGCTGGCCGGCCGTTTGTCCCGGCGCGAATTCCTGCGGCGCGCGACAGTGTTCGGGCTGTCGGCGGGGACGATCGCCGGTCTCCTCGCAGGCGCCGGAGGCGGGCCGGCGCGCGCGCAAGCGCCGCCGCCCAAGCGGGGCGGGACGCTCCGGGTGGCCCTAGTCCCGCCCACCGCGGCCGTGGACCCGGTCACGATGTACGATGCCGGGGCCATCGCCATGGTCCAGCAGGTGGCCGAATACCTGGTCTGGGCGGAAAACGACCTGAGCCTGCGCCCGGTGCTCGCGCAGCGCTGGGAACCCGACAACACCGGCAAGACCTGGATGTTTACGCTCCGTGAGGGGGTCACATTCACCGGCGGCCGGCCGGTGACCGCCGACGATGTGGTGGCCACCTTCGACCGGCTGACCGATCCCCAGACCAAGTCCGCCGCGCGCTCCAACTTCAAGGGCATCCTCTCCAAGGGGAACATTGAGAAGGCCGGCCCCCTCAAGGTCGCGTTCCATCTCGACCGCCCGTTTGTGGACTTTCCCTACCTGGTGTCGTCCACGAACTACAACGCGGTGGTGCTGCCGGCGAGTTACGCCGGCGACTTCGAGCAGCATCCGGTCGGCACGGGCCCGTTTACCCTGGCCGCGTACGCGCCCAAAGAGACGGCGAGCTTCAAGCGCAATCCGGACTACCGGCAGCCGGGGCTCCCGTACCTCGACGGGGTGGAGTTCCGGTTCTTTGCGGAAACGCAGCCTCAGGTCCTCGCGCTCGAGGCCGGGGCGGTCGACCTGATGGTCGCCACGCCGTTTCAGGGGTCGCAGGCCCTCTTTGCCGATCCGAACGTCACCATCCTGCTGACGCGCTCGTCCAAGCACCGGGCGGTGCACATGCGCGTAGACGCCGCGCCGTTCACCGACAAGCGGATCCGCCAGGCGGTGGCCCTCTGCCTGGACCGGGGCAAGATCGTCGAGGGACTCTTCCAGGGACGCGCCGATGTGGGGAACGACGAGATGTTCGCCCCGCTGTTCCCGGGCGCCCCGGCGATCCCTCAGCGCACGCAGAACTATGACCGGGCCAAGCAGCTCCTCCGCGAGGCCGGCGCCGGAAACGCGTTGAAGATCTCCCTCACCTACGAGGTCTACCAGGAGGTCCCGCAGTACGCGGTCTATCTACAAGAAATGCTCCGCCCCGCGGGCATCAGCGTCACGCTCGACCAGATGACTCAGGGCGCTTACTACGGATCGGGCGGCACGCAGCCCTGGCTCCAGGTCCCCATGGGGATCACGGACTGGGCCTCCCGCACCGTCCCGTCCCAGTTCATCGGTCCCGCCTACACCTGCGAGGGCGTGTGGAACTCCGCGCACTGGTGCGACCCGGAGTTTGACGGACTCGCGAAGCAGTACGATGCCACCCTCGACAGCGGGAGCCGCCGGGCCACTGCGCGCAAGATGGCGCTCCTCCAGCAGGACGCGACGCCGGCGATCATCGCCTACTGGATCCGGGCGCCCCGGGCGGTCCAAAAGCGCGTCCGCGGAGTCGACGCCAGCGGGTCCGACTTTCTGGATCTGACCAAAGCGTCGCTGGCATAACCGGCCAGGGGAAGGCGCATGGCTCGATTCTTGCTCCGGAGACTCGGGCTGGTGCTGCCCGCCCTGTGGCTCGTCTCCGTGCTGATCTTCGCCCTGGCCGAGATCGTGCCGGGCGACGTGGCGCGCACGATCCTTGGGCCGTACGCGACGCCGGATCAGGCCGCGGCCCTGCGGCATCAGCTCGGGGCGGACCGGCCCGTTCCCGTCCGGTACGCCGCCTGGCTCGGGAGCTTCGTCATTGGGCGGTGGGGAGACTCCATGGTCCTGCACCGGCCCGTTCGCCCCTTTGTGCTCGCGCGGCTCCGGAACTCCCTCGCGCTCGCCGCGATCGCCCTGGTCTGCGTGGTCCCGATCTCCCTCGGCCTGGGCATCGTCGCCGGCCTGAACGAAGACCGTCTCGTGGACACCGCCCTGAGCCTCATCGGCCTCTCGCTGACCGCAATCCCCGAGTTTGTGAGCGGGGTCATCGTGCTCGTGGTGTTCGGCGTCCGGCTGGGGTGGTTCCCCATCATCGCCCAGCCGCCCCCCGGAGCCGGGCCGGTGGAGCGCATTCACGACCTCCTCCTGCCATCGATCCCCCTCATGCTCGTCTTGTTCGGCTATATCGCGCGGATGGCGCGGGCGGGCATGGTCGAGGTGATGGCGTCGGACTACATCAGGACGGCGGTGCTGAAGGGGCTGCCGCTCCGGTATGTGATCGCGCGTCACGCCCTGCGCAACGCGCTCTTGCCGACGATCACGGTCATCGGCTCGCAGGTGGGCTGGCTGGTCGGCGGGCTGGTGGTGGTGGAGACCCTCTTCACCTATCCCGGATTGGGCAAGCTGATCTACGATTCGGCGGTGGGGCACGATGTGCCGGTGCTCGAGGCGACGGCGCTGCTGGTCGCCGCGATCTTCATGCTGTCCAACCTGACCGCGGACCTGCTGGTGGCGCTGCTCAATCCGCGGATCCGGTATTCGGACTGATGGCCGCGGGACCGGCGGGGCCCATCCGGCCCGGGAGAGGTGGCACGGCGATGGGCGGCGCCGCGGGAGGGGGCGCGCCCGCGGGCGGGGTGGCCGCGCCGCCGCGGCGGGTGAAGGGCCGGCCTGTGCTCGGGCGGCTGATCCGGAACGCGGCGGTCCTGGCGGGCGGCGCGGTCGTGGTCTTCTGGATCTTTGCCGCGCTGGAATGGCGGGTGATCACCCCGTACGATCCGTTCGCGGTCAGCCCGGCGCATCCGCTCGCGTCCCCCAGCAGGGTCCACTGGCTCGGCACGGACGACCTCGGACGCGACGTGCTCTCCCGGGTCCTGGCCGGGGCGGCACCGGTCCTCACCATCGCCCCCGCGGCCACCCTCCTCAGCCTCCTCGGCGGGACGACGATCGGCCTCGTCGCCGGGTTCCACCGCGGCCTCATCGACGACATCCTGATGCGGCTCGTCGACGCGGTGATGAGCCTGCCGGTGATCATCCCCGCGACCGTGGTCCTGGCGCTCGCGGGCCGGTCCACGACGAACGTGATCCTGGCGATCGCGGTGCTGTTCTCGCCGCTGGTCGCGCGCACGGTCCGGTCGGCGGTCCTGGCCGAACGGGAGCGCGAGTACGTCGACGCGGCGCACCTGCGCGGCGACCGGAGCCTCTACATCATGTTCTTTGAGATCCTCCCCAACGTGACCTCCCCGCTCATCGTCGAGGGCACGGTTCGATTGGGGTACGCGGTGTTCACCGCGGGCACGCTCTCCTTCCTCCAGCTCGGCATCCAGCCGCCGTCTCCGGACTGGGGACTGACCGTGGCGGTGGAGCGGGCGTTCGTCCAGATCGCGCCGTGGACGGTGCTCGCCCCCGCCCTGGCCCTCGCCTCGCTGATCATCGGCGTGAACCTCGCGGCCGATGGGGTGAGGCGCGCGCTCGCCGAATGACGTCTCCGCTCCTGGAGGTCGAGGGGCTGACCGTCTCGTACCGCCGGGCGGGCGAGTGGGGGGCCGCCGTGTCGAACGTCTCGCTCGGGATCGGCGGCGGAGAAGCCTACGGGCTCGTCGGCGAGTCCGGGAGCGGCAAGACGACGCTGGCCCTCGCCCTCATGCGCTACCTCCCCCGCAACGGCCGCATCGACGCCGGCGCGATCCGCGTGGAGGGGGAGGACCTGACCCTCCTTGCGGGGGAGGCGCTCCGGCGCTGGCGCGGGGCCCGGCTCGCGATGGTCTACCAGGATCCGGCGGGCGCCCTGAACCCGGCGCTGCGGGTCGGCGACCAGCTCGCCGAAGTGTACCGGTTCCATCACGGGGCGGGCCGGACAGAGGCGGTGCGCCGCGCCGCCGGTGCCCTGGTGAAGGTGGCCATGCCCGACCCGGACGACATCATGCGGCGCTACCCCCACCAGCTCTCCGGGGGGCAGCAACAGCGGGTGGTCATCGCCATGGCGCTGGCCGGGAGCCCGCGGCTCCTCATCCTCGACGAGCCGACCACGGGGCTCGACGTGACGATCGAAGCCGAGATCATCGACCTCATCGCCGCGCTCCGCGCCGAGATCGACGCGTCGATCCTGCTCATCAGCCACAACCTCGGACTCGTCTCCCGGATGTGCGACCGGATCGGCATCATGTACGCGGGCCGGATCGTCGAGGAAGGCCCCGCGCACGACCTCCTCCACGCCCCCCGCCACCCCTACACGATGGGCCTGCTCCGCTGCGTTCCCCGGTTCGAGCCTGGGAAGGGGCGGGTCCGGCTCGAGCCCATCCCGGGCGCGCTCCCCTTCCTCGGCGATGCCGTCGTCGGGTGCGCCTTCCATCCCCGGTGCGTCCTGGCGAAGGAGCGGTGCCGAGGCCGCGAGCCCGAACTGTACGCGGTGGGGCCCGGGCGGCGCAGCCGGTGCTACTTCTGGGAAGACGTCCCGTCCATGCCGCATACGTACCCGGCCGCCGTCCCACGAACGGGAGCCAAATCCGAAGAGACGCTGCTCAAGGTGAGCGGGCTGCGCAAGAGCTATCACGGGCGCGGGGGGGACACCGTCGCCGTGGACGGCGTGTCGCTCGAGGTCAGGAAGGAGGAGACCCTCGGCCTCGTCGGGGAGTCGGGCAGCGGCAAAACGACGCTGGCGCGCTGCCTGGTCGGCCTGACGGTGCCCGATGCCGGTGAGCTCATCTTCGCCGGGAGACCGGCGCCCTGGAAGGGCAGCCGGCGCGGCCGGCGCGTTCTCCAGGCGATGCAGATGGTGTTCCAAAACCCGGACACGACGCTCAACCCCAGCTGGACCATCCGGCACATCCTCGCCCGGGCGGTGCAGGTGCTCCTTCACCTGGGCGGACGCCCCGGGCAGCGGCGCGTCGCCGAGCTGGCCCGCCAGGTGCGCCTCGAACCGCGGTACCTGGACCTCCGCGCCGCGCAGCTGTCCGGCGGGCTGAGGCAGCGCGCGGCCATCGCGCGGGCCGTGGCCGGGAAGCCTGCCCTGGCCGTCTGCGATGAGCCCGTCTCCGCGCTGGACGTCTCGGTCCAGGCGGCCATCCTCGGTCTCCTGGAGGAACTGCAGGCGACCGAAGGGGTCGCGTACATCCTCATCTCTCACGACCTGGCGGTGGTACGGTACCTGGCCGGCCGGATCGGCGTCATGTACATGGCGCAGCTCGTGGAGATCGGGGATACCGAGGCGATCTTCGCGGGCCCCAAGCATCCCTACACCGAAGCGCTGCTGTCGGCCATTCCCACGATCGACGGGGACGCTGCCCGGCCGCGCATCCGGCTGGGGAGCGACATCCCGAGCCTGGCGCACCCGCCCGCCGGCTGCCGCTTTCACACCAGGTGCCCCCGGAAGCTCGGGCCGATCTGCGAGCGGGAGGAGCCGCCGTGGCAGGACGCCGGGCAAGGCCACCGCATTCGCTGCCACATCGCCCCGGACGATCTGAGGACTCTCCAGACCCCCGCCGGAGGCGAGCAGGAGTAGCGACGGTGGACGCCTACTTCCTCGACGACGAGGAGTGAGCGGTCCGGCCGGCGGCGCGCCGGTCGCGGCCAGACAGGTTAAGGTCGTTCTTTCTTCCGGGCGTGGTGGCGCCGGGCCTTCGCGCGGTTACCACACGACCGCATGTCGCACCAGCGCCGGCTGCGGTTGTGGCTGGTATCCATGAAGAGCCCGTCACAGCCCTCCCCGGCGCAGCGCCCCACCCGGAACGCCTCTCCAGACACGAGCAACTCCGCCGCCGATCGCACGACCGGCCAGATCACCCGGTGCAGGTGCTCGCGGTCGTCCGCCCATCCCCAGGCGTAGCCGCCCGCGCGTGGCAGGACACGCAGGTGGACCATGGCCTGCGACAGCCCCGCGCCCAATGCGCTGAGGTCGGCCTGTTCTGGGTCGCGTCCGGCAATGACGGCCGCGAAGATCTTGAAGATCGTCTCCCGAAGGCCGACCGCTGCCGCGAGCGCCTTCGCCGCATCCGCGGGTCGCCGTCGTGCGGCCTCGGCGAGGTGCTCGGCCTCCGGACCGCTCAGGACCCCAGCCTGCCGTCCCCAAATCACCAGGTCGCGGTAACTCGTCAGATATTCCTTGGGGCTGACCCGCGATCCGCCGAGCGTGTTGGCAAAATCCAGGCACAACCGCCCGCCGGTGAGCTCGAACACCTTTTCTTGGTCAGCCAGCTGAGCCATCGCGTCCCCCCCGGCTCAGTCCCACTTACAAGCCCCGCCACACCGCGCTGAACATGCAATTAACCTTCAACATTTACTTGACAGGTTAGAGGCGGCTCGACTACGCTGTAACCACCAAAAACCACTTTAGCAGGTTAACCTGCATTCCACAAGAGACGCCCTCGGGATGGCGTGAGGCAAGGCCTGTTTCCGACAGACAAATCCGCGGGCGAGACCCAGAGGAGGCGCACCGATGATCGCAGACCTCAGAGATGTCTCTGTTCGCGAGTGGATGGTCACGGACGTTCCGGTGATCACCGCGCAGACCACGATCGCCACCGCGCTCCGGCTCCTGCGCGAGCAGGGCGCCCCGGTGCTCCCTGTCATGTCGGAGGGACGGTTCCTCGGCCTCGTGGATGAGAAGACGCTGCTGCGGTTCACCCCGTCCGAGGCCACCACCCTCGACGTCTACGAACTGCGCGAGGTGCTGGACAAGATGACCGTGGGCCGCGTGGCCGCGCCGGCGTCGGTCATCCTCACGCCGGGTGCGTCGCTCGAGGACGCGGCCGCCCTGATGCTGCGGGAGGGCGCCGACGTGATCCCCGTGGTCGAGCAGGGCCGCTTCCTGGGGCTGCTCGTATGGATCTCGCTGCTCGCGGCCGTGGTGGGTGAACCGGGCGAGGCGATCGCGCGCTGACGCGCGCGGAACGGAGGAAGCCCGCCGGGATCCACCGAAACCGACCACCGGTGTGCGGCGCGAAAGGATCCGCCTAGGAGGATCCACATGGAGGACAGGCCCCTCGATCTCATGATCCCCGGACCGGTCCCGGTGAGCCCCGACGTGCTCGAGGCGATGGGGCAGCCGGTGCGCCAGCACTACGGTCCGGAGTGGCAGCCGTTCTACGAACAGTTCGTCGCGCGGCTGCGGCGGATCTTCAACACCACCGGGTCTGTCTATCCGATCCCGTCCTCTGGAAGCGGCGGCCTGGAAGCGATGCTCGGGACGCTGATCGGCGCCGATGGGACCGTGGGCGTGATCACCAACGGCTTCTTCGGCAACCGCCTCCTCGACATCGCCCGTGCGCACACCCCGCACGTCGAGGTCTTTCAGATCCCCTACGAGCGGCCGGCAGGCCCGGACGAAGTGCGGGCGTGGCTGCGCGCGCGCCGGGTGCGCGTCCTGGCCGTCGTGCACAGCGACACCTCCACCGGGGTCCTCAACCCCGTCGCCGACATCGCGGCAGCGGCGCGCTCCGAGGGCGCAGCGCTCGCCGTGGACGCGGTCTCCTCGCTCGCCGGGGCGCCGGTGCTGACGGATGGCTGGGGGCTGGCGGCGGTGGCGACCGCATCGCAAAAGTGCCTGGAGAGCCCGCCTGGGGTCGCGCCGGTCGCGGTGACATCGCTGGGGTGGGAGATCATCGACGGCCAGCCCGCGCCGTCTCGGGGCTGGTACCTCAACCTGCGCAACTGGCGCCGCTACGAGCGCGAGTGGCCTCACCACCCCTACCCGGTCACGATCCCGAGCAATAACATTGTGGCGCTGAATCGGGCGCTCGAGCGCATCCTCGACGAAGGTCTGGAGGCCCGGTTCGAACGCCACCGCCAGGCCGCCGAGCTGCTCCGCGGGGGGTTGGAACGCCTGGGGTTCACGCTGTTCGCCGATCGCCGCTGGGCTTCGCCGACCGTGACCGTCGCCTATCCGCCGGACGGCATCAAGGCCGCAGCCTTGATGGAGCGGCTGCGCGTCCAGCACCGGATCGCCGTGGCCGGCGGACTGGACCATCTCGCCGGGCAGGTCATCCGCATCGGGCACCTGGGAAACCAGGCGACGACGGAACGGATCCGCCGAACGCTCGGCGCCGTGGAGGCGTGCCTGCGCGAGGGGAGTGCCGCCGGGTCCCCGGGCCGGGGCGCTACTCGTACCGCAGCGCCGCGGCCCGCTGCGCCGGGGAGAACCCGAAGATCACGCCGGCCGGCGCGGCGGACGTAAGCCCAAGGATCATCGGACGCCCGCGCCAGACGCCCCCGGCGGGGGGATTACCGCACGTACCCCCTGCGGATCGCGTACGCGGCAGCCTGGGTGCGGGCACGGACGTCGAGCTTGCTGAAGATGGTCTTCAACCGGCTCTTGACCGTGCTCTCTGAAATGTAGAGCTTGTCCGCGATCTCCTTGTTCGACAACCCCTTGGCGACCTCAGTGAGGATTTCGGCCTCCCGTTCGGTGAGCGTCTCACCGACCACCAGCCCGCCGTTCCCATCGCTCGAGATGCGCGTGAGCCGGTCGGCCATGCGCCGCGCAATGCGGGGATGGACCAGCGTCTGCCCCCGCCGCACCGCGTGGATGGCCCGCAGAAGATTTTCGGGCGTGATGTCCTTGAGCACGTATCCCGACACGCCGGCGCCGACGGCTCCGAGGATGCTGGCGTTGTCATCGCACGCGGTGAGGACGAGCACTTCCGCGTCCGGGGCGCTCCGCTTGATGACCCGGCAGAGCTCGACTCCAGACATGTCGGGCAGGATCACATCGGTGATCAGGACCAACGGACGGAGGGACGCGCAGTGTTCCAGCGCTTCCAGCGCTTCCTTGCCGGTGCCGCAGGCCGCCACCAGCTCGAGCTCTGGATCGGATCGCAGAACGCGCTGCAGCCCCGACAACGTGATCGGATGCGGGTCGGCCACGAGCACTCTTACGCGGTGGCCGTTTGTCTGACCGTTTATGTGGCCGTTCGTGTGGCCGTTCGTGTAGCCGTTTGTGGGGGTCTCGCTTCCCGTGATCTCCGGAGCAGATAATTCGCTGTGCATGCGAGAGTGGCCCAAGTGATGACGTGTCCACTACTATGGCCGATGCGGCGGGCCAAGTCCATTCCGGACTCCAGGGAGGACCGTCCCGGGAATCCGGAAAGAACGCGCGTTCGGGTTACACCACTGGGGTTTAGTCGGAGAGGCCCCGCTTGAGAGCGTACCGGATAATCTCTCTGGTGCTGTGAAAACCCAGCTTGCGCATGAGGTTGCTCAGGTGGGCCTCCACAGTATGCGGGCTGACGCCCAACTGGGCGGCCATCTCGGCATACGTCATCCCCTTGGCAGCAAGGTGCAGGACTTCGCGCTGACGCGGCGTGAGCCCGCCGTACGCGTCCAGCGGCTGGCCGGACCGGGCGCCGACCCCGGCCGCGTAGTCCTCAAGGGCGCGCGCGGAAAGCGGCGGGCTGAGGTAGCGCCGGCCCTCAAGTGCCGCGCGAACCGCCTCTACGAGATCGTCCGCCACCGCCCGCTTCAGCACATACGCCGTGGCCCCCGCGCGAAGCGCCTCGAACACGTGGGCCTCATCCTCGTGCATCGACAGGATCACGGACCGGATCCCGGGACATCGCTGCGCGGCCTGCCGGGTGACCTCCATGCCGTCGAGCCCGGGCATCGTGATGTCCACGATGAGCACGTCGGGTGACCAGCGCTCAACCAGCGCCACCGCGGCGAACCCGTCCTCGGCTTCGGCGACGATCGAGAACTCGGGAAGGGGCTGAAAGAGGGAGCGCACGCCCCGCCGGACGAGCGGGTGATCGTCGGCCAGAATGATCGTCGAGGTCTTCAGGGTAGCGCCGATCGTATTCATGCCGACACGCCCACGGGAAGGTGTGCCTCAATCCGAGTGCCGGTCCCCGGGCTTGACGCGACCGTAAACGATCCGCCGAGCAGGAGTGCCCGCTCCCGCATCCCGGCGAGGCCGCTCGAGCTGCCGGCGCCCCGCACCTTGCGGGGGTCGAAGCCCGTCCCCCGATCCTCGACCAGCACGCTCAACATCCGGGCCCCCCCCCGGACGCGCACGGCCACTTCGGTGACCCGCGCGTGCCTGGCGACGTTGGTCAGCGCCTCCTGGATGATCCGGAACGCCGCCGTTTCGACCTGGCTCGGCAGGCGCCGGTCGAGGCCGGAGTGGGTCAGGTCGACCCGGATGCCCGTCAGAGACGTGTAGCGCTGCGTATGGCGCACAAGCGCGGCCGCGAGACCCAGGTCGTCGAGGGCCGCGGGCCGGAGGTCGACCGAGATGTTGCGAATCTGCGTGGTCAGGGCGTCGATGCTCGCCTTCGCTTCGCGCACCGCCGGCAGGTCCGGGAGCGTCCGGAGGGTGCACCGGAGCCAGGTCAGGGTTCCGCCGACCTCGTCGTGCAGCTCGCGTGCGATCCTCACGCGCTCTTTCTCCTGCTGATCGATGATCAACATGGAAGAGACGGAAGATGGGACGCCGCCTGCCGCAGGGGCGATGACCTGGGAGGCGGCATGGGGTTGAACCCGGTGAAGCGCCTCGAGTCTGAGGATGCGGTCGATCCAGGTGCGGCCCGCGGTGGCGGCCATCAACCCGTCCCGCGCGCCCGCGGCCGCGAGGAGAAGTCCGCCCACGTAGCCGGGTGTCCCCATCGAGCTTTCTCGGGAGACGTCAGTCCTCACCAGCGCCTCCATCGCCGCAACGACCCCGGGGTCAAACTGCGTTCCGGCGCGACCGCGGATCCGTGCGAGCGCCTGCTCGTGGCCGTCGGCAAGAGCGCCGGGACCGTGTTCGAGCGCCAGGTCGTACGCGTCCGCAACGGCGATGATCCGCGAGGCGAGAGGGATGGTCTCTCCCGCCAGGTGATCGGGGGATCCGCTGCCGTCGTACCATTCCGCCTGCGCTCGGAGATAGCGCACCGCCCCCTCAAGACCAGGAACACGCCCGAGCAGTTCGCCGGCGATGGCCGGGTGGGCCTGGGTGGAATCGGCGCCATCGCCTCCATCTTCACCGATCGGCACCCCCAGGGCGATCTTGCCGAGGTCATGCAGCTTCGCGGCCACAGCGATGGCGTCGGCCTCGCTCTCGGGGACCCCGAAGCGCCGGGCCAGGCGCTCGGCCCACCATGAGACGCGCTCGGAGTGCTCCACGGTCTCGAACGAGCGTCGCTCCGCGGCCTCCACCAGCGCCGCAAGAAAGGGGGCGATCTGCCTGAGGTATCCGCGACTCGGCCGGGCGGCGGCCCAGTGCGCGACCGCGACGGCCGCGATGATCGGCAGGACGAGCGCTGGGGAGCGACCCGCAACGATCGCGATCCCCGCGCCGATGGCCAGGGCCACCGCGTAGCCGGGGCCCGCCTCGCCGATGAACCGCACCCACAGGTCCCAGGCAGCGCCACGTCTGCGCAGCGCGTTGTGGGTGCTGACGAGCCAGGAATTGACGACCAGGTAGACGACTCCCGCGCCGACCGTCGCCAGCCACGCGCCATCGGGCCACCGCGCCGGCGCCTCCGCGCGGATGCGGGCGTTCGTCAGCACCACCAGGGCCCAGGTCGCGAGATACTGCGCCTGGTTGAAGACGATCGTGGGGAGCGTCAGGCGATACCCGCGAGATCGCCGCACGAGCTGACCGGCGAGCATGCCCGCAAAGGCGATCGCCAGCCCCTGCGGCGGCGGCAGGATGAGGAGCAGCCCAAACGCAACGGCGCTCCCAAGGTTGAGATACATCTTCTGTCCGACGGAGAGCGGGAAAGCACCGGCAAGCGCGATCGCGGGGATGGCGGCGACCGCCATCACGGCGCCGAGTGGCCAGGTCGCGAGCGGTGTCGGTGCGGTCTTCTGGGGGAACGCGAGCACCAAGGCGACGGCCCCGGCCGCGCCCAGTGTCACCGCCAGTTCGAAGCTGCGGCTCGCGAAGTTCGCGCCGGTGAACAACCCCGCCCAGCCGCGTGACCGCGCCCGCCGCACTGTCGTCATGGCGCTGGAAGAACGCTCGGGTCAGCGGCGATCAAAAGGCGAGACGCTCGAGGTCGTGCGGCCCGTAGTCGCCGTTGTCGTTGCCCTGATCCCCTTCATTGTGCACGTCCCCGGACTCGGCTCCCATTGCCTCCACACCCGTCAGGGCACGGCCAATCAGAAACACGCTCAGGACCAAAATGACGACCCACCGCTTCATCGGCCCATCCCTCCCCCCAGACCAGCCCTAGCGATCGCCGCCGTTGCCGGGACGACGCCCTCCGGACGGCGAAAAAGGCGTTGCTACGGCCTCCTGCCCTGATGGTAGCGCGCTGTCAAGTGTATACAAAGCATACGCCAAAGAACAATACATCCAATCCGGGAAACACCCTAAGGTGGGGTGGGGGCGTACCGGACTACTCGTACCGAAGCGCCACGATGGGATCCAGCGCCGCCGCCCGCTGCGCCGGATAGAACCCGAAGACCACACCGACCAGCGCGGCGGACGTAAACCCGAGGATCATCGAGAACGGCGAGATGAGCACCGGCCAGTGCCCGAGGGCCGATGTCGCTCGAGCGGTGCCGAATCCAAGCCCGATCCCGATCACCCCGCCGGCGCAGGCCAGCGTGAGCGCCTCCACGAGGAACTGGAGGAGGATGTCCCGCCCCCGGGCCCCCACGGCCATCCGGAGCCCGATCTCCCGCGTCCGCTCGGTCACGGAGACGAGCATGATGTTCATGATGCCGATCCCGCCGACGACGAGCGAGACGACCGCGATGCCCGCGAGGAGCAGCGCCTGGGTCTGAGACGTCGCCAGGCGCACCTGCTGCACGTCCGAAATGTTGTGCACGGAGAAATCGTCCGGCTGATACGGCGCGAGATGGTGGCGGAGGCGCAGCAGCCGCGCCGCCGCGTCGATCACCCCCGGGACGGCTTCCGGCGTCGCGGCGGAGATGGCGATGCTGCCCACCCACGCATTGCCGGTGAGCCGGTCCAGGAACGTGGTGATCGGCACGACGATCGTGTCATCGCGGTCGTGTCCAAAGAAGGTCTGCCCCTTGGTGTCGAGCACGCCGACGACGCGAAACGGCACGTTCTTGATCACCACGCCGGATCCGACGGCGCCGCCGGCGGGGAAGAGGCCCGCGGCCACGGTGCTGCCGAGCACGGCCACCTTGGCCCGCTGCGCCTGCTCGTTCGACGTGAAGAACCGCCCCTGCGCCACGTTCCAGTTATTGACCTCCGGCCACGACGGCGTGGAGCCGGCGATCGTCGTGAACCAGTTGGTCCCGCCCGCGACGGCCTGGGCGCTCGTCTGCGACGACGGCGCCGCGGCGGCCACCTCGGGGACCTGCTGCGCGATCGCGTCCGCGTCCGCCAGTTTGAGCGACGTCCGGGTGCCGGTGCCGAGGCTCACGCCGCCGCTGCTGACGGCGCCCGGGACGACGATGACGAGGTTGGCGCCGAGACTCTCGATCTGCGCCAGCACCGCGGCCTGCGCTCCGGAGCCGATCGCCATCGAGGTGATCACGGCGCCGACCCCGATGATGATGCCGAGCATCGTCAAGACCGACCGGGTGGCGTTGCGCCGGATGGCCTGCAGAGCCACGCGCAGCAGCACGGTGACGCTCATGCCCGGACCTCCTCAGGCGCGCCGGCGCCCGGCCGCGCGGACGCCGGGATGACCTCATCGACGGGGCGGTCGTCCGTGATCAGGCCGTCCCTGAACGTCACGACGCGATTGGACCACGCGGCGACCTGCACATCGTGGGTCACCAGGACGACCGTGATGCCGCGCTCCCGGTTCAACCGGCGGAACAGCGCCATGATGTCCGCGCTGCTCGCGCTGTCGAGGTTCCCCGTCGGTTCGTCGGCCATGAGCAGCGGCGCCCCATTGGCGAGCGCCCGACCGATGGCCACGCGCTGCTGCTGGCCGCCGGACAGTTCGCTCGGCCTGTGGGTGAGGCGGTCTCCGAGCCCTACCTGGTCGAGGATCGCGCGCGCGCGGCGCACCCGCTCATCGCGCTGGACGCCGGCGTACAGCATCGGCAGTTCCACGTTCTCCAGCGCCGACGTCCGCGAGAGCAGGTTGAAGCTCTGGAACACGAACCCGATGCGCGTGTTTCGCACCACCGCGAGCCGGTCGCGGGAGAGGCGCGACACCTCCTCCCCGGCGAGCCGGTAGGAGCCGGACGTCGGGTGGTCCAGGCATCCCAGCAGGTGCATGAACGTGGACTTCCCGGAGCCCGACGGGCCCATGATCGCGACGAACTCGCCGGCGCGGACGCGAAGGCTGACGCCCCTGAGCGCGTGCACCGCCGCCGGCCCCTCCCCGTACACCTTGGTCAGATCCTGGACCTCGATCAGCCACCCGTTCACTGCCGCCGGGGGCTGCCGGGCCGCTGCGGTCTCCGTCACGGCTTAGGGCCCTCCTGACGCGCGCCCGCCGCCCGGGCCGCCACCAAGTGCGCCGCCGGGGGACCCGCCCGGAGCCCCACCGGCGGGAGTCGAGCTCCCCCCGCCGCTTGAACCGCCCCGCTCGGAGCCGCGGACCTGCGCGACGACCACGGGGTCGCCCGCGTGAAGGTCCCCGCCGGTGATCTCGACGTTCTGGTTGTCCGAAATCCCGATGAGGACGGAGACCGGAGACGGCTGCCCGCTGCGCAGAATCCAGAGGGTGACCCGGGATCCCGGAGCCCCGGCCACCGGGGCCGCCGGGGCTGTCCCGTTCGACGGGGTGGCGAAGCCGAACACCCCCCCGCCCCCGGGGGGAGCGGAGGGCGCGCTCCGTTGGGCCAGCGGCCGGAACAGCAGGGCGGCCGTGGGCACCGCCAGGACGTGCTGCCGGGTGGCCACGTCGATCGTCACCTGCCCGGTCATCCCCGGGAACAGCCGCCCCGAGCTGTCGTGAACGATCACCACCGCATCGTAGGTGACCACGTTTTGTACGACCGTGGGATTCACCCGCACTTGCTGCACGGTGCCGGAGAAGACGACGTTCGGGAACGCCGTGACGGAGATCTGCGCGGCCTCCCCCGCCCGGACGTTGCCGACGTCCGCCTCGTCGACCGAGGTATCGACCTGCATGTCCGTCAGATTCGTGGCCAGCGTGAAGAGCGTCGGCGTCTGGAAGGACGCCGCGACGGTCTGGCCGACGCTGACGTTGCGGGCCATCACGATCCCATTGACGGGACTCGTGATCACCGTCCGGGCAAGATTGTACTGGGCCTGCCGCAGCCCCGCGGCCTGGGACGCGACCTGCTGCTGCGCCGCGGCGGCCTGGGCCTGCGCGGTCCTCACCTGCGCCTGCGCGACGGCCACGGCGGCCTCGGCCACCTGGGTGTCGTCCGTGGCGGTCTTGACGGTGGTTTGATCCGCGTCCATCTGGCTCTGCGCAATGAATCCCTGCTGCAGCAGCGACGCGTCCCGCCTGACGGTCAACTCCGCCAGCGCCAACTGCGCCTGGGCCTTGGTCACGCTCGCCTGCGCGCTCCGCAGGCTCGCCTGGTCCTGGGTGACGGCGCTCAGGGCGGCGGCATAACTGGCCCGCGCCGCCGCGAGGTTCGCGCTCGATTGCTGCTCGGCCGCCTGGAACTCCGTCGGGTCGAGCGTGGCCATCACCTCGCCTTTCGTCACCTTTGAGTTGAAGTCCACGTTGAGGGTGGCGATCGTGCCCGACACCTGAGTGCCGACCTGCACGGTGTCCACGGGATTCACCGTGCCGGTCTCGGTCACCGTCGCGGAGATATCGCTGTAGGCCGCGGGTCGGGTGATGTACCGGATCCCGTTGCGTTTGGGGGTAAAGTGCTGGGCGCCGGCGATCGCCCCCCCGGCGATGAGGACGCCGGCCAGTGCGACGACGATCGCGCGGCGGATGCCCCTGCTCGCGAGTGTCATTGACTGCCTCCGCCGGCGACCGGCATCCCCTGGGCGTGGCGCAGCGTCGCCAGACCGGTCTGATACGTGTACACGGCGGTGACCGCGTTGACCTCGGCCTGCGCGGCGTTGGCCTGGGCGGTGACGACCGCCACGATCGTCCCCACCCCGGCCCGATATTGGCCTTCGGCGACTGCGAGCGCCGCATCGGCCGCCGCCCGGGCGGCCTGGGTCGCGGTGATCGTCTCCGCGTCCTGGACGGCCGCGAGATACGATTGATAGGCGTCCTGCCTCACGAAGACGCGGGCGGCATCGAGTTGCGCCTGCGCGTTCCTCAAATTTGCCTGAGCCTGGTCCACCCCGGCCTGCGTGCCGACGCTGTAAAGGGGAAGGGCGATCGTCGCCGTGAGACCGTAGGTCGTTGCGTTGCTGAGGAGCGGGCTGGTGCTCAGGGGGGTATAGGCCGTGCCTGCCGCGACGGTCACTTGGGGGCCGGCGTTGATGCGCGCGACATCCAGCGCCGCCTGCCCGGACCGCACGGCCGCCTCAGCCTTGGCGACCTCTGGACGGTTCGCGACGGCCGCCTGCATCACCGCGTCCGCAGTCACGGGGATGGTCAGCGGAGGCGCGGGAGGTTCCTGCACCTCGACCGGCGCCGCCGCGTCCGCGCCGATGGCCGCCTGGAGTCCGGCCTTCGACGTGGCGATCTGAGAACGGGCCTGGAGCAGGTTCACCTGATCCTGCGACACCGTCGCCTGCGCCTGAATCACGTCGGCCTGAGCAGCCACACCCGCCCGGACCTGCGCCTGTGAGAGCGCGAGCTGTTGCTGGGCCTGCGCCAACTGAGCCTCCCGCACGGTCGTGAGGCGCTCGGCGCTCAGGACGTTAAAGAACGCGGTGGCCACGGCCAGGGCGGTGTCCTGCTGGGTCTGGCGGAGCGCGGCCTCGGCCTGAGCGAGCGCGGCCTCGCCCGACGCGACGGCGGCCGGCGTCCGGCCGCCGTCGAACAGCGGCAGGCTCGCCGAAAGCGAGACCGAGCCGCTCGTCCCGAAGGGAATGGGGGCGGCGGTCCCCGTGGAGGAGAACGATGCTGCGGAGGACGTCCCCACGGCGCCCGTTCCGGTCGCTGCGACGGTAGGCAAGAACCCTGCGCGGGCGACCGCGACCCCCTGCTGCGCCGCGACGACCGCCTCCCTGGCCGCCAGAACCTGGGGGTTCTGGGCCAGGGCGTGCTGAACCGCCTGCTCGAACGTCAGGGACGGCCCGGTGATCTGCGCGGAAGGCTGCGGGCCGGGAGCTGCGGGCGCACCCGCCTGGGCGCCCACCTCCTCGGTGGCGGCGGCCGGTGTGGCGGCGCGCGCCGGCAGGGCCAGACCTCCTGCCAGGAGGCAGGCCGTGATGGCCGAGGCCATGAAGCGCGGAATCATGAGACGTCCAGCGTCTGTCTCGGGAGGGTCACGGTGAAGGTGCTGCCGGCTCCCGGAGCGCTCCGGACGTCCACCTGCCCGCCGTGCGCCTCGACCAGCGACTTCACGATCGCCAGGCCCAGCCCGCTGCCCCCGCTGCTGCGGGCCCGCGACTCATCGGTCCGATGGAAGTGCTCGAAGATGTACGGGAGGTCCTCGGCGCGGATCCCGCTGCCGGTATCGGCCACGACCAGGTGGATCCCGTCTCCATCGCCGTCCCGGAGCTCGACCCGGACCTCCCCGCCCGGCGGGGTGTAGCGCAGGGCGTTCTCGATCAGGTTCTGCACCACCTGGCGCAGCCGGTCGGGATCGGCCTGAATCGCCGGCAGGGGCGCCGGCTGATCCAGGCGGAGCGTGACCGTCCGGTCGCCCGCGAGCGGCGCGAACGCTTCCAGGGTCTCGCGCACGACTTCGCCCACATCGGTCGTCCGCCGGGAGAGAGGCAGCTGCCCGGCCTGGGCCAGCGAGAGGTCCCGCAGGTCGGTGATCAACCGCTTGAGCAGCAGCGCCTGGCTGTGAAGGCCGGCGATCCGCTGCGGCGTCGGCTCGACGACGCGGTCCAGCATCCCTTCCAGGGTTCCCTGGATCACGGACAGCGGGGTCCGCAGTTCGTGCGCGATCCCGGCGAACAGGCGGCGGCGCTGTTCCTCCTGCGCGGCCAGCTGGGTGCTCATCCGGTTGAACGCGTGGCCGAGCTCCGCAACCTCATCGCGGCCGGCCACCGGCACGAGCGGGGGAGCCCCGCCCCCGGCGATGACCCTGGTGGCCTGCGTCAGGCTCATCACCGGCCTGACGATGCGGCTGCCCAGCCACAGCGCGGCCAGGACGCCCACCCCGGACGCCACCAGCGTGCCTCCCCAGATCGCGTTCCGGAACCGGCTTTCGAATAGGAGCTCCCGCGGCCCAAACGGCGCCCGGCGCGGCCGGCCGGCGGGTTCGAGACGCGGGGGCACCGGCGCCGCCTGAGACACGCTCCCGCGCAGCCGCTCCTCGTTGCGCTCGACGTACTGCCTGAAGATGGTGCGGGCCGTATAGCTGGCGAATGTCGCGGTCAGCACGGTGGTCAGCAGCGCGATGCCGATGAAGGCCGCGCTGAGCTTGCTCCGCACGCTACGCATGATGCTCGTCCGCGATGGAGAATTTGTAGCCGACCCCGTACACCGTCAGGATGTAGCGCGGAGCCTTCGCGTTTGGTTCCACCTTGCCCCGCAGATTCTTGATGTGCGCGTCCACGGTCCGCTCGTACCCCTCGAACGCATGGCCCTGGACCCGGTCGATGAGCTGCATGCGGGTGAAGACCTGATTGGGATGGCCCGCCAGAATCTCCAGCAGCCGGAACTCCGTCGGGGTCAGGTCCACGCGCCGCCCCTGCAGGCTCACCTCGTGGGCCCGGAGGTCGATCACCAGATCGCCGGCGCGCACCATCTCGGGCATCTCGCGGCTGCCGCGCCGCAGCACCGCCCGCACGCGCGCGAGGACCTCGCGGGGGCTGAAGGGCTTGGTGATATAGTCGTCGGCGCCGAGCTCCAACCCGACGAGCTTGTCGCTCTCTTCGTCGCGGGCGGTCAGCATGATGATCGGGGTCCGGGCCGTCTCGCGAATGCGCCGGCAGACCTCGCGGCCGTCGAGCTTCGGCAGCATCAGGTCCAGGATGACGAGATCCGGCTGCAGCCGCCCGAAGACGGCCAGGGCGGCTTCCCCGTCGGCCGCCTGGTCCACGTCGAACCCATCCCGCTGCAGGTAGGACCGCAGCAGATCGACGATCTCGGGCTCGTCGTCGACGACCAGGATCCGCGGCATCGGAGTCAGGCGAGGGTCCCGAGGCGCTTCCGGTACTCGTCGTCGCCGATCTCGCCCCGGGCATACCGCTCTCTCAGGATGTGCATCGCGCCGTCAGGCCGGCGCCACAGGGATGGCGTCAGCAGCACCCGCCAGATCAGCACCACCAGGCCGATCCCCAGCAGGGCCCGCAGCAGCAGAAACGGCCCCATCAGCCAGGGGTGCGGCCCCCACCCGCGCGCGCCGAACGTGTGCGCGCCGTATAGGTACGGGCTCATGGGCGGCGGCCCGGACACCGGCGGCGGCTGCCCCATGACCATCTGAGCCAGCGCCGGGAGCGCCAGACCCACCACCAGCGCTCCTGCGAGCACCACCGGATGCACCCGCCATCTCCGCATCGCCGCTCCTCCCTCGACTCGTTCAGATACCCTCACTATGCCCCCCACGGTCGAAAAAGTTGTGAATGGGGTATGAAGATCTCGTGAATCCGCCGCGGCGTCCCCACGCGCCCAACCGAGACGGCGCGGCTACGGGAAGTGCCGGGGATCGAGCGCGTCCCGCAGCCCGTCCCCAATATAGTTGATGGCGACCACGGTCAGGAAGATCATCAACCCCGGATAGACCGCGGTCCACGGCGCCGTCGTCATCTGGTCCTGGGCCGCCTGCAGCATGTTGCCCCAGGTCGGCACCGGCGGCTGGACGCCGAAGCCGAGGAAACTCAGGCCCGACTCGGTCACAATCGAGCCCGCCACCCGCAGGGTCGCGGCGACGATGATCGGGCTGAGGCTGTTGGGCAGGATGTGGCGGAGCATCAGCCGGGCGCTGCCGGCCCCCAGCCCGCGGCCGGCCTCCACAAAGGCGGCCTCCCGCAGGGCCAGGAAGGACGCCCGCACCAGGCGCGCCACGGTCATCCACGACAGCACGGCGATGACGATCACGATCGCGAGCACGCCGCCCCGCAGGAAGGGGATCGCCACGGTGCGGAGCACCAGGGCGAGGAGGATCAGGACGAACAGCGCCGGGAACGACAGCATCATGTCGGTGACGCGCATCAGCAGGTTGTCCGGCCACCCCCCGTAATATCCGGCGGCGGCGCCCACCGCCGTGCCCACCGCAACCGCCAGGGCCATCGCCATCACGCCGATGGTCAGCGAGATCCGGCCGCCGTACAGCAGGCGCGTCAGCAGGTCGCGTCCCAAATCGTCGGTGCCCATCGGGTGCCGCCAGGTGGGAGCGGCCAGGCGATGATCGAGGTCGGAATGCTCCGGATCGTACGGCGAGACCAGATGGACGAAGATCGCGCTCAGCGCAAAGACCGCGACGAGACCGAGCCCCGCCAGCGCCATCCGGTGGCGGCGGAACCGGATCCAGGCCAGCCGCGCCAGCGTCCGGTGCCCGCGGGGACGCCGCCGCCCGTGCGCACCCGGCCGCGGTCTAGACATACCTGATCCTCGGGTCCAGCGCGCCGTAGACCAGGTCGGCGGCGAGGTTGGAGCAGATGATCAGCGCCGCGTTCACGATGATGATGCCCATCAGGAGGGCATAGTCGAACCGGAGCGCCGAATCGAAGAACAGCCGCCCCATCCCCGGCCAGCTGAAGATGGTCTCGGTGAACAGCGCGCCGCTGAACAGCGTCGGCAGATCGAGCGCGACGATGGTCACGAGCGGCAGCGCGGCGTTCTTGAACGCGTGAGCCCAGATCACCCGGCGGTCCGCCGCCCCTTTGGCCCGCGCCGTCCGGATGTAGTCCTCGTGGATCACCTCCAGCATGCTGGCCCGCATGTAGCGGACATACTGGGCCGCCGTGGCCAGCGTGAGCATGGCCACCGGCAGGAGCAGATGCACGATGCGGTCCCACACGGAGAAGGGGGCGCCCAGCGTGTACATCCCGCCGCCGGGGAGCAGCGGCGTCCCCGTCAGCGGGTTGCGCAGGGTGACGTGGAACACGATGATGAGCACGAGCCCGAACCAGAAGATCGGCACCGACTGGCCCATGAACGCGAGCGTGGTGGTGGCGTGGTCGAAGAGCGAATACTGGCGCACCGCCGAAAGCATCCCGGCGGGGATCGCCAGCGCCATCGTCACGAGGAACGTCACGCCGAGGAGGGAGATCGTGTTGGGCAGACGCTCCCCGATCTCGGTGAGCACGGGCCGCCGCGAGACGAGCGAGTACCCCCAATCCCCGCGCAGGAGCGCGCCGAGCCAGTGCAGGTAGCGGACGTGGATCGGCTGGTCGAGCCCGAGTTCGCGCTCGATCCGCGCGAGATCCTCGGACGTCAGCCGCGGGTTGTTCTCGTACGCGGCGGTCGGTCCGCCCGGCACGATGTTGATGAGCACGAACACCGCGACGCTGATCAGGACCAAGAGCGGCCCCGCCTGCATCAGGCGGCGCAGCAGGTACCGGCTCATCCGCGCTCAGGACCTCTGGCCGGCCCCAGGGGACGCGGGCGATGGGATCAGCGGGCCACCCACCACCCCTGCGCGTTCCACGCCAGGTAATCCCAGGGGGTGCCCACCCATCCCTCCAGCCTGTCCCGGTACGCGTGCAGCCTCGCGCGGTCGTACAGGTAGATGTGCGGCCGGTCCTGGACGAGCTGCTTCATCGCGTCGCAGTACGCCTCGCGGCGGGCGGTGAGATCGGGGACGCTGCCCGCCCTCTTCACGTCCGCGTCAAACCGCGGGTTCTGATACCGCGCGTAGTTGAACCCGCTCCCGCCGTTGTCGGCCGTCGGCATCTTCCAGGACGCGAAGTAGCCCTCGACCTGCGAGTGGGGATCGATGTCGGGATTGGTGGTGTACATCAACACATCGAAGTGGCCGTGCTTGCGGAACGCGCCGCTCGACCACGAGCCGAACAGCACCGGCGAGGGCACGTTCTCGATATAGAACTCGATCCCGACCGCCCGCATGTATTCGATGATCAACTGCTCCGCCTGCTCCCGGAGCTTGTTGCCGGTGGTAGTCTGGATCTTGAGACGCAGCCGCGTGCCATCTTTGGCGTACCGCGCGCCCTTGGCCACCCGGATGCCGGCGGCGCCGGGGACCCACCCGGCCTCCTCGAGGAGCCGTTTGGCCTTGGAGGGGTTGTACGAACTGGGCGGCGTCGCGCACCGGGCCCATCCGAGGTGCAGCTCGTTCGTACCGACGGTGGCCAGGCCGTAGAGCAGCTTGCTCGTGATCTCCCGCTTGTTGATGCCGAGCTCGATGGCCTCGCGCACCCGGGGATCGCCCAGGATTGGATGCGGGTGTTGCTTCGCCACCTCGGGGGGCGGCCCATCGAGGGCAGGATCGGCCATGTTGAGGACGAGCCTTTCGGCTTCGGGTCCCGGCGGAGAGCTGATCCGGACCCCGGAGACGCCGCGGAGCTCGGGCACGTCCGACTCGACCAGGTCCCAGACGACGTCCACGTCGCCGGTCCGGAGCAGCTGCTTGCCGACCTCGCGGCTCGGCACGATCCGGATGATCACCCGGTCGAGATAAGGCTGCTCCTTGACCCGGTAGCGCTCGTTACGGACCAGCGTGATGTGGTCGGCCGATGCCCACTCGACGATCTTGAAAGGGCCGCTGCCCAGGGGTTTCCGGTTATACTCCCACTTCGTCATGTTTGTTGGATCGCCGGTGGCGTGACGCGGCAGGATCCAGCGAAACCGGCTGAGGGCCGGGGCGTAATAGTCCTTGTACCGCACGACGGCGGTCTTGGCATTGGGGCAGTCCACCGTCTGGATCTCGTCATATCCGCTCGTCGTCACCGCTCCGCTCTTTGGAGTGACGATCGCCTCCCAGGTGAACTTCACATCGTCACAGGTCAGCGGCCGGCCGTCCGACCAGGCGAGGCCGGGGCGCAGCCTGTAGGTGATCGTCTTCCCGTCCTGCGACACCCCGCCGTTTGCCGGCGACGGGACTTCCGTGGCGAGTTGCGGGAAATACTCTCCCTTCTCATTCGCCGCCACGAGCCCCTCGACGGTCAGGACGGCGACTTCGAACGAAGCGGTCTGGGTGGCGAGATAGGGGTTGAGGAGCTCCGGCTCCTGGTACAGCGCGATGGTCACGGCCCCGCCCCGGTGCGCCGCCTGCTGCGATGCCGCGGGGAGCGCCACCACGGCGATCGCCAGCGCGGCCAGCCACACTGTCCCGGGTCCTCTCAGGTGCCTCATCACGATCCCTCCCATAGGCGTCACCGGCCCATCACGAGCGACGCCCGCGTCACCTTGCGCTGGTCCGAATCCTCGAGCGCCCTGCCCACGTCGCGCAACGGGTACTCCGCGTCGAGCAGCGCCTCGAACGGATACCGTCCGCGGGTGGCCGCGAGGAAGTCGAGGGCGCGCTTGAGATACCAGGGGTGGTAGCGGATCGCAGGCAGGATCTGCACGCCTCGGCGGGTCAGCGTGCCGGGGTCGAACGGCGTCAGGTGACCGGGGGAGATGTTCCCCAACTCGACGACCCGCCCGCCGGGCCGGACGAGGTGGATGGACTCGGCGAACGCCGCCGGAACGCCGGTGACCTCAACCGCCACGTCGGCGCCCATCCCAGCGGTGAGCGCGGCGACCCGGGCCGACCGCTCCTCGGGCGTGTCGTGCTCGCGGAAGTCGATCACCACATCGGCGCCAAACCGGTGCGCCAGCTCCAGCCGTCCCGGCACCCCGTCGATGACGATCGTCCGCGCGCCGCGCGCCTTCGCCACCGCGAGCGCGCAGAGCCCGAGGCCGCCGGCCCCCTGCACGACCACCTGCTCCCCCGAGACGACCCCGGCCTGATCGAGCGAGAACAGGAGCTCCGACAGCGCGCAGTTCGCGCTGGCCGCCGCGGCATCCGGGATCTCGTCCGGCACACGGTAGACGTACTGGTCGGGATGGACGTAATAGTGCGTCCCAAACGCCCCATGAAAATGCGGCGGGATGTCGGCCGGCCGGGACCAGTGGCGATAGCAGTTGACGCACAGGTTGAACCGCCCGGCCTGGCACGCCGGACACTTCCGGCAGGTAATGAAATACGCGCAGACAACCCGGTCTCCGGGGCGGAGCGGCGCGCCGGCGTAGTCCGTGTCGACCCCCGCCCCGAGGGCGAGAACGCGCCCCAACATCTCGTGGCCAAGCACGCTCCCCATCTTGACCGTCGGGTGGTGCCCGCGCCAGATGTGGAGCTCCGAGCCGCAGACGTTGGCGCGCACCACTTCCAGCAGCACCTCGCCGGGCCCGGGGCCCGCCACGTCGTAGGCCCGCAGTTCTGTCTGCCTGGGTGCAACCAGGACAACGACCGTGCCGCGCATTTCCCACCCCCATGATGACCGCGGACTTCCGCGACTACGATGCCCCGATCACGATTCAGCTCCCCCCGTGCGGCCAGAAAACATGAGGAAGGGGCGCAGAGAAGCAAGTCCTCCCTGCGCCCCGGAGTCCCGCCGGCCCCGTTCCCCGACTACTGGTGCATCTTGGCGGCGAGCACGAACTCATCCGTGTAGGTCTTCCTGAGGTCGATCTTGCTGGGATCCATGTCCGTCTCGAACGACGCCAGCACCTTGAGCACCGTCGGCGGACCGTCCGGCGGCATCTGCCCCGTCGGGTTGAACATGTTCATGCTCGCCGCGAGCGCCGCGAGATAGAGCGGCTTGTCGCCCACGTAGTAGTCCTCGGGCATGTTCGCCGCCACCGCGGCCGGCGTATGGGACTGCAGATACCCCAGCGCCCTGACGAACGCGGACACGGTCCGCTGCACCGCCTCCTTGTGACGGTTCACAAAGTCGGTCTGCATGTACAGGCACGCCGCCGGGTAGGTGCCGCCCAGCGCGCCCCGCGTGCCCGCCGCGGTGCGCATATCGACCAGCACGTGCGCCACCCCCATCTTCTGCAGCCGGGACACGGTGGGCTCGGTCGTGACCGCGGCGTCGATTCGGTTCGTCTGTATGGCGGCGATCAGCGTGGTGCCGGCGCCGACGGCCAGCGGCGTGTACTGGGTGCGGTCGCCGCCGCCCTTCGTCACGAGGAACGAGGCGAGGAAGTTCGTTGAGGATCCGAGCCCGGTGACGCCGATCTTCTTGCCTCTCAGGTCCGCCAGCGACTTGATGCGCGACCGCTCGGAGACGACCAGGGCCTCTCCCGGCACGCGGTCGAGGATGACCACCGCCTCCAGGATCTTGCCCTTCGCCTGCAGGTCGATCGTGTGGTCGTAGAATCCCACCACGCCGTCGACCCGTCCCGCGATCATCTCCTCCTCGGCCGACTGGCCGGTCTCCTCGTTGTACAGGGTCACGTCCACCCCGGCGTCCTTGAAGTAGCCGAGACGCTGCGTGAGCATCGCGGGCAGGTAGATGATCTTTTCCAGCCCCCCGACCATGATGCTCATCTTCGGTGGGGCCTGCGCACCCACGGGGCCGGCGGCCCCGACCCCAAGGAGCAGGACGCTCAGCAGCAGTACCGTCCACATCCGAACTCTCCGCATTCAGCACCCTCCCTCATCTTGGCTCTACTCCCATGCTTCGATCAGCGCTCTCGGATATCCCTCACACCGCTCACGGCCCCGGCCGCTGGGCGGCCGGCCTCCACGGGGTCAGCCGGATCTCCAGCCGGGTGACGAGGGCGTCCGCGATCAGCGCCACGACGGAAAGGATCACCATCGCCGCGAAGACGCCGTTGGTATTGAACGCGCCCTGCGCGGCTGCCACGAGGTAGCCGAGGCCGCGGGTGGCTCCGAGAAACTCGCCCACCACCGCCCCCACCAGGGCGAAGCCGAAGCTCGTGTGCAGGCTGCTCGTGATCCATCCGAGGGCCGACCGGAACATCACGTCGAACGCCAGCCGCCACCGGCCCGCCCCGAGGATCCGCGCGTTGTTGACCAGGTTGAGATCGACCTCGCGCACGCCTTGAAACGCGTTGAAGAACACAATGAAAAAGGTCAGGGTCACGCCGAGGGCCACCTTGCTGGCCATGCCCAGTCCGAGCCAGATGATGAAGATCGACCCGAGGATGACCCTGGGGATCGCGTTCCCGATCCGCACGTAGGGGCCGAAGACCGCGGCGAGCGTCCGGTTCAGTCCGAGGGCGAACCCCGCGATCACGCCGATCACCACGCCGATGGCGAACGCCATCACGGTCTCTTCCACCGTCACGACGACGTGCTGCCACAGCGGCCCCTGGGAGGTGCCGCGGGTCACCCAGCGCCAGATGGTGGCCGCGATCCCGGACGGCTGGCCTAAGTAGAACGGATCCACCCACCCCAGCCGCACGCTGCCCTCCCACCCGCCCACGATCACGACGAACACCGCCACCTGAAGGATCCGCTCCAGCCGGTGCCGCCGCTGATCGCGCGCCTCCGCGGCCAGCTCCTCGCCGACCAGGGCGGTGGCGGAGAGGTCAGGCGGTGGCGCCTTTTGTAGTACGCTCATAGGCGACGACAACCTCGCTGCGCAGGTCCTCCCAGATGAGCTCGTAAAAGCGCGTGAATCGCGGATCGAAGCGGATCTCCGTCACGTTCCGGGGGCGCGGCAGATCGATCGGGTACGCGCTCTTCAGCGTCGCCGGCGCCGCCGTGAACACCAGGACCCGGTCCGCCAGCGAGATGGCTTCCTCCAGATCGTGGGTGACGAACACCACGGACGCCGAGGTCAGCGACCACAACTCCAGCAGCTCGTTCTCCATCAGCGTGCGCGTCTGCACGTCCAGCGCCGCGAACGGCTCGTCCATCAACAAGATCTCCGGTTCGTTGATCAGGCTCTGGGCCAGGGCGACCCGCTTGCGCATCCCGCCGCTGAGCTGGCTGGGGTAGCGGTCCTCGAATCCCGCCAGCCCCACGCGCGCGACCCAGTCGCGCGCCCGCCGGCGCGCCTCCTCCCGCGACACCCCGCGGTAGATCGGCCCGGCGGCGACGTTGTCCAGCACGTTCTTCCATGGAAAGACCGCATCGGTCTGGAACATGTAGCCGGCGTGGCGGCTGACCCCGGCCACGGGCTCGCCGAGCACGAGCACCCGGCCCCGGCTCGGCGCTTCGAGCCCGGCGATCAGGCTCAGCGTGGTCGATTTGCCGGATCCGGTCGGACCGACGATCGCGCAGAACTCGCCGCGCGCCACCGTCAGCGAGAGATCGCGGACCGCCGTGTAGAACGTCCGGCTCGGCGTCCGGAACCGCTTGGTGACCTCGTGCAGCGAGATCGCCGGCTCCCGGCTGGTCTGCGCGTGCATGGCGTGCCTTTTCGCCGCGGGCCGCACGTTCTCCCTTGACATCGGTACCCTCGGGGCCCCTGAAGGAGAGTGCGTGAAATTCACCGGATCTTCACAACGCGTTCACCGGTTCTTTGACCGCGGGGCTCAGAATGGGGGGTGACGGATCAATGACATCAGCGTGAGCATCATGTAAGATAAATAGAAGGGATGCAAAGGGACGAGTTCCACCAGGGAGGGACTGTGTCATGGGACATGTGAGAGGCGGGCAGGTCATGATGCTGGGCATCGCTGCGGCGATCGCCATTCTCGGGACTCCAATCGTCGCCCACGGTCAGACGCTGACGTGCGCACCCGGGTACACGACGCTGGTCCGGGCCGTGGGGCCCCAGGCGGCTCCCATACTGGTGACCAATCAGGTCCACGCCACCATCTGCTCGCAGAACGGCGCCATCGTGGCTGTCCTGCCGTCCTTCACCACCGTCGGCCCCGCCTCGGCTCCGATGATCATCCCGGTCGAGAGGAACGTGAGGACGTGCGTTCCTACCACGGTCGCGTCGACACCGGTTGCCGGCGGCGGGCTCCAGCCGCCCCTCCAGTTCGTGGAAGTGGGGTCCGGGGTGTTCGCGGTCAACCTCGCGGCCCCCACCACGCTGGCCACGCCGGTGCCGGCGGGCGTGACCGTGGTGTCCACGGCGTTCACCTGCTTCTAAGGCGTCGACGGCGCAGGAGGAGCGCCCGAGGCATCGTGGGGAAGATCGGCCTCGCGGTCGCGATCGTGGCAGCCGCCGCGATGGTCTCCGCCCCGACGGATGCAGCCCCCGCCCTCGCTCCCGCGTTCACCCTTGAACGGCTGGACGGCGGGCACCTCAGCCTGTCAAACTTCAAAGGCGCGCCCATCGTTCTGTTGTTTTGGGCTCCCTGGTGACCCATCTGCAACGCCGACGCCCCCGGGTGGGAGCGTACGTACCAGCGGTGGAAGGGGAGCGGAGTCGCCTTCGCCGGCATTGGCCTCCTCGACAAGAAGGAGGCGTGCCAGGCGTTTGCCCGGCGGCATCGGCTGACCTTCCCCAATGCGTATGATCCCGATGGGAAGGTGGCGAAGTCGTACGGGTTCACGTATCAGCCGTTCTGGGCGGTGATCGCCAGGGATGGGAAGCTCCTTCATGCCGGTTATGGCCCCGCGAGCGAAGACGAACTTGTTTCTACCATTAAGTCACTCGTCCGGAAGTAACGCCGCCCACACAAACCGATGTCCTGCCCCAGGCCGGCCGTCATGATATGCTGATGGAACACATCAACCTTGCCATCGCATTTGCCGCCGGGGTGCTGGGATTCTTCTCCCCCTGCGTCGTTCCGCTGATTCCTGGGTACCTTTCGTTCATCTCCGGCGTCTCGCTCACGGATCTCCGGCCCGCCGAGCGCCGCCGGCAGATGGGACGGGTGGCGCTGGCGACCGCGGCATTCGTCCTGGGCTTCTCGGTGATCTTCACCGGCCTGGGTGCGTCGGCATCGTTTTTCGGGGCCTTCGTCCTCGACAACCGGCTGCTGCTCAGCCGGATCGGCGGGGTGATCGTCATCCTGCTGGGCCTGTCGATGCTCGGAGTGATCAGGCTTCCCGCGCTCGAGCGCGAACTCCGGATGCAGTTCCCCCGGCGGCCGGCGACCGTCATGGGCGCCTTTCCGGTCGGGATGGCGTTCGGGTTCGCCTGGACGCCGTGCGTGGGGCCCGTGCTGGCCGCGGTCCTCACCCTGGCGGCGACGACTCAGCGCGCCGCCGACGGCGCGCTCCTGCTCTTCGCCTACTCCCTCGGATTGGGGGCGCCCTTCCTCGCCGCCGCGGTCCTCCTGACGACGGCGTTCAACGCGCTGCGTGTGGTGAGCCGTTACGGGCGCGCCATCCAGACGGCCAGTGGCGTCTTCCTCGTCGCCATGGGCGGGGCGCTGCTCTTCGACCTGGTGTTCCGGTTCAACGCCTGGATCCTCGAGGTGTTCCCCTTCCGGCCGGGGCTCTAATTCAGGCGGCCTTGGCTCTCCGGTCGTCCAGTGGTCTACTGGCGCCGCGAGACAGCCGGGTCAGGTCTTGACCGAGCCCGAGGTCAGCCCCCCGACGTAGTGCTCGACGAAGAACGAGTAGATGAACGCGACCGGGACGCAGCCGAGCAGCGCCGCGGCCATCAATTGCCCCCAGTAGAACACGTCGCCCCTGATCAACTCCGCGATCGCGCCCACCGGCACGGTGCGCACCGACGTCTTCGTCAGGAAGATCAGCGCGTACAGGAACTCGTTCTGCGAGAGCGTGAACGCGAAGATGCCCGCCGACAGCAGGCCCGGCGTGCTGATGGGCAGCACGACCCGGACCATCGCCTGCCACCGGCTCGCGCCGTCGATCCGCGCCGCCTCCTCGAGCTCGCGCGGCACGCTCTTGAAGTACCCCATCAGGAGCCACGCGCAGAACGGAACGAGGAGCGTCGGGTACGTCAGCATCACCGAGCCGAGCGAGTCGCCGAGACCGAGCCGGTCAATGATGTCGGCCATCGGGATGAAGAGGAGCGTCTGCGGAACGAGGTACGTGGTCGCGATGCCGACCGCGAGTACCGCCGCGCCGGGGAAGCGCATCCGCGCCAGCGGGTACGCCGCCATGACGCCCAGGACGAGGGACGCGGCGGTCGAGACGACGGCCACGGCCATCGTGTTGTACGTCCACCGGAGGAACTGGGTCTGGGTGAGCAGATCTGCATAGTGCCTGAGGGTGGGGTGGTGC
>Ga0209577_10000382_pt1 | contig 44923 bp, 31 predicted proteins | sample GraSoiAngelo_109_FD_185874 | JGI IMG/M metagenome (GOLD analysis project Ga0209577, IMG submission 185874) | Grasslands soil microbial communities from the Angelo Coastal Reserve, California, USA - 14_0903_12_20cm (SPAdes) (version 2) | ecosystem: Environmental > Terrestrial > Soil > Grasslands... | reverse complement strand
CACTTTCACGATGACGAGCCTTATTCGATTCGGTGCGGTAAGAATCGTCTTAATGTCGCGGATTCTCACCGGCGCCGTGCCTTTCACGGCTTGCGCGTAACTGGCTTCCGCTTCCGACGGCAAACCTGCGCCAGCAAGGGTGTGGATGGGAGCAAAGACACTCCGCCGGCTAAAGACAGAGAACGTATTGCTTCACGACGGTTCATATTGCTGCCCTCCATGAAACGGGTCGCAAAACGTCCCATAGCTTACGGCATTCCAGCGAGAAGCGCGCTTCATGAATGAAAACCCTCTGGGGCTGTGGGCGAGTTTCTGCTTGACACTTTACAGGCCTCTTCGTTTAGTAGAATTCAGGCAGGGAAGTGGTCGTAGCTGCTCCAAAGCGTAGGAGATCGAGTGACAACGACTATCGTGTTTCCGTTTCCTTTTATTGAAGGCTCCAGCAAAGAAGCCAAGCAGATCGTGCGGATCTGATATCTATGTTCATTTCGCTCCTCCTGATCGTTTCGAGTTTCGTTGCACAAGACGTTGAAAACGGTGATCTCGGCCGCGAAACTTTCGAGGCCCATTGCGCCGTCTGCCACGGGGCAGACGGCAAAGGCGGGGGGAGGGGGCCGGCAATTGCTTCACGTCTGCGAGCACACACCAACGAGCAGTTAGCGAATTTGATCCGCAATGGCCGCCCCGAGCGAGGCATGCCTCCCAATCGTGTATCTGCGCCTGAAATGGCGGAGTTGCTGAAATTTCTGCGCTCGATTCAGCGCCGCGGCGCGGCCAGTCCGACCACCGACAGAAAGCTGCAGGTGCAGACCACCGAAGGCAAAACCATCGAAGGACACCTCGTGGGCGAGGGCTTCGACGATGTACAGCTACGGACCGATGATCGCCGCATAGTGTTGCTGCGGCGCGTGGGCGCTCGATTTCGCGAAGTCACCTCAGACGCGGACTGGCCCACTTATAATGGCGATCCCGGCGGAAACCGCTACACCACCCTTTCACAAATCAGCAAGGACAATGTCGAACACCTTGGAATGAAATGGCTGTTCACGGTTCGTGGGGCAGGCGAGCTGGAGGTTACGCCCGTGGTGGTCGCCGGAATGATGTACGTGACCGCCGGCGACGAGTGCTTCGCGCTGGATGCTGGCAGTGGCCGCGAGATCTGGCATACCAAACGTCCGCACACGCGCGCCTCGGTCACGGGTGGCAGAAACCGTGGCGTGGGTGTCGCCAATGATCGCGTCTTCATGGAAACGGACGACGCGCGCATCATCGCGCTGAATCGCTTCACCGGCGAACTGCTATGGGACACGCAGCTCGCGGACCCGCGCAAAAATTATGCTGCTACCTCGGCGCCTCTGCCAGCAGGTGACCTGGTCATCTCCGGCGTTTGGGGCGGTGAACATGGAGCGAACGGATTTGTGGCCGCGCACGATCAGAAAACCGGCAGGGAGGTTTGGCGGTTTTGGACTGTTCCGAGGCCGGGCGAGCCAGGATCAGAAACGTGGCAAGGCAAGGACATCGAGCATGCCGGAGCCCCTACCTGGTTTACCGGCACATACGATGCCGGGCTCGACGTGGTGTACTGGCCGACGGGCAATCCCGGCGACGATTACAACGGCGATTATCGCCAGGGCGACAATCTCTATTCCGATTGCATTCTGGCCCTCGACCGCAAGACTGGAAAGCTAAAGTGGTACTACCAATTCACGCCACACGATCTGTGGGATTGGGACGCCACGGAAACCCCCGTGCTGGTGGATGTGCCGTGGCAAGGGCAGCCTCGCAAGCTGTTGCTGCATGCTAATCGCAACGGATTTTTCTATGTGTTCGATCGCCGCGACGGCGAGCTTCTCTTGGTGAAACCGTTTGTCAAAAACCTTACGTGGGCGAGCGGAATCGGCCCCGACCGGCGCCCGATCCTCCTTCCCAACCAGGAGCCGACAGCAGCGGGGAGGAAAGTGTGCCCCTCTCAGGATGGCGCGACCAATTGGTTTTCGCCTTCGTTCAATCCCGCAACGGGCCTCTACTACGTTCAGACGTTTGAGAAGTGCAGCATTTACTGGAAGCGCGATTCGGGAGAGTGGCGGCCTGGGAAAACGTACATGGGCGGATCGCAGCATACCGCGTCTGATCCTGAGCCGCAGCAGGTTCTGAAGGCGATTGATATTTCTACGGGCGACATCGTTTGGACCCTGCCACAGGCAGGACCCGCGAATTCCTGGGGCGGCACGCTGGCCACTGCTACCGGTCTGGTGATTTTCTGTGAGGAAGGCGGCGCTTTGATGGCCGCAGATGCGACAAACGGCAACGTGCTCTGGAGTTTTCGAACCAATCAGACCTGGAGGGCGTCGCCGATGACCTATATGTTCGACGGCAAGGAGTACATCGCCGTAGCTGCGGGGCCGAACATCATGGTTTTCGCAATTCACGATTGACACAAACGAGATCGCACCGATTCGACGAGTTTATTTGCTTCTTCCAAACCACGAAGGTCGTGCTCTTAACAGAATCTATTCAACTTTCATGTCCAAACACAAGCGGCATACAGCGTAGCGATCATTCCTCAGAAAATAACCATAACCTCTTTCTTTTCAAAGGGCACTTTGTGGCTCTTTTCATGGTTCGTTGTGGTTCGAAGAACTGTGAGCTATTCCTCAGAAAATCGCATTCGTAGCGTAGGGCGCCAAAGCGCGTAAGTGGAGCCCTGAAAGAGAGAGCGCGCGGCTACACTTCAATTCACGCGAAGATGAAATTTTTGCTTGACAAGATTTGCCGCCGAGTATTTATGTATTACCACCAACGGGATTTCTCGCTACGATAACGTTTTTCTTAATGGGGGTGGTGTATGTCCAAACGCTTAGCCGCGTCTCTGGCTCTGTTCTCCTCTTGTGTCTTGTTGCTTCTAATCTGCGGAATTTCCCTCCAGGCTCAAGGAATCTTTGCAACTCTGACCGGCGTCGTTTCCGACCCGTCGGGATCAGTTGTCGCCAACGCCAAAATCGTCTTGCGCGATTCCGTGTCCGGGTCCGCCCGCGACACCGTAACCAACGCGGAGGGCTACTACACATTTGCCTCCGTTCCTGTAGGAACGTACACGCTAACCGCGGAAGCTCCAGGTTTCGAGACGTACAAGGCCGATGACATCCGCCTCGGCGGCGGCGAAAAGCGCAATGTAAACGTTACCCTGGCCGTCGGCGCCACCACCGCCACCGTCGAAGTCAACGCGCAAGAACTTGCCCTTGTGACCACGGACTCCGGTGAAAAGTCCTTTACGCTGGAATCGAAGGACTTGCAGAACTTAACTCAAGTAGGCAGCGACGCGGCCGAATACATCAAGATCATGCCCGGCTTTGCAGTTCAGAACGGCACGTCAAACAAGGCCAACTATACCGGCGAGGTCATCGGCATAAACGCCAACGGGGACGCCGGCAGCCAGAGCCCGCTGAACAACGCCTATACCTACAATGGCTTGCCTGGCAATTCGCTGGACATCACCGCAGACGGCGCCCACGTATCCGATCCGGGTTGCAACTGCGACACACCCGTCAACCCCAACTCCGATTTCATTCAAGAGTTTCAGGTTAAGACCTCGAACTTCAGCGCCGAAAATCAGAAAGGGCCCATCATCATCACGTCAGTCACGAAGTCCGGTGGCCAGGAATTCCACGGCAGCGCCTTTTTCTCTGCCCGCAATTACGTCCTGAACGCCAATGACGCGCTAAATAACGCCGACAGAGCCCCCAAACCCCAAAATAAGTATTATTATCCAGGCGGCAGCTTCGGCGGCCCGGTGATCATTCCGGGAACCAACTTCGACAAGAACCGCGACAAGTTGTTCTTCTTCACTGGCTTCGAGTACTTCTATCAGGTGCTGGATACCGGCTTGCTCCGTGCCACGGTTCCCACACCGGGCATGCTCCAGGGGAATTTCTCGACCTCCGAGTTGGAGAAAATCGGCGACGCAACCCACAACTTCAACACAGCCGCCGGCGCGCCTGTGGCTAGCGCCTGCGCGGGTACGAGCGTCGCCCAGGGCAACTATACGCCGTGTCTTAACTCCGCGGCCTTGAATCAGTTTCCGGGCGGCATCATTCCGCAAGCGGACCTAAACCCCAGCACGCTCGCCTTGATGAAGCTGTATCCGGGCCCCAACGCCGATCCCAACGTCACCGGTGGCTACAATTACGTTCAGGCGGAAGTGTTCAACCAAAACAACACACAGTGGACCACGCGAGTGGACTACAACGTCAGCGACAGCACCAAACTGTTCGTGCGTTACAACCTGCAGCGAGAAACTCAGTTGTTCCCCGTCGGCCTCTGGTGGCGTAACGGTTCCCAGGTCCCCTATCCCTCCTCGATAGAGGGCAAGAACCGCTCGGACTCCTTGTCCGCGTCTCTGACTCACGTCTTTAACCCCACCATGACCAACGAAGTCGTATTCGCGTACACTTTCGTCGGTTTCCCGAACGTCTTCAGCGATCCCTCGAAGGTAGACCGTGCGAAGATTGGGTATGGCGTCGCGGGCCTGTTCAAAAACGGTGTCAGCCAGATTCCATCCTTTGGAAGTTTCGGGAACGAAGCCGCTTTGATCTTCAATCCGGGCGGGTTCGAAGCCGGCGGCCCGTCATCGGGTCTCTATGCCAACAAGTACATGCCCAGCGTGAGTGATGCGCTCACCAAGGTTGTGCGCACCCATACGATCAAGGCGGGTTTCTACTGGGAACGCATCCGCAATGCGCAGCCCGCGAACAATGACACGAACGGCCAGCTGCAGTTTGTGTCTTCTAATAATCCACTCTATACCACCGGAGACTCCTACGCTGACCAAGTCCTCGGTATCGCCAGTCACTATGATGAAGCTTCGTTCAATCGTATCAACAACATTGCATATAACACCTACGAGTTCTTCGTCCAGGATGACTGGAAGATGACCAAGCGGTTGACCCTCAACTTCGGCCTCCGTTTCACGCACTTCCAGCCCTGGATTGACCAACTCCCGTATGGCTATTCCATTTTCGATCCTGCGGCCTACACCGCGGGCGGCGGTCAAACGTGTACCGCTGCCCCGACTTTCTGCGGATTCGAGTGGCACGCCAAAGACAGTAGCGTTCCGCTGGGTGGCTTCCCGACGCGGGCGTTGTTCTACCAGCCGCGACTGGGTGCCGCCTATGACCTCTTCGGCAACGGCAAGACCGTGCTCCGTGGAGGATGGGGCCGCTACTACTTCCATGCTGGTCAATTTACCAACGGCTTGGATGCTTCCGCTGGGGTCAAGTCGATCGGTTTCGATGGGAAGGTTCCCACGGGTGGGAACACCAGTCAACCCATCCTCGTCAATCCGTTACCCGCGAGTTTGGCGTCCACAGCGCCGTGGTCCTCGGCCTCTGGGAATGCCGGGCTCGACACCGTTAATTTCAGCGCGGTGGCCTCGGGTCCCTCCGCCGTCGACAGCACGGACGACAAGCAAGCGTATACGGATAACTGGAACTTCACCGTTTCCCGCCGCTTGCCGTGGTCGAGCGTCCTGGAGGTCTCCTACATCGGCAATAGGTCAAGGGATCTTCCCAGCAGCGGCAACGGCGGCAGTGAGGGCTTCAATACTTTGAACATCAACTTGGTGCCCGTTGGGGCCATGCTGTCCTCGAAGAACGGCGGTGTGGATCCGGCTACGCTCAACGCCGATAGTTTCCGTCCCCTGTTAGGTTACTCGGATCTGTACCTGGCCACGAACAACGGCCATTCCAACTACAATGCCTTGCAGGCCGTGTGGGCGCGCTCAAGGGGGCGTTACACCATCAATCTGAATTACACGTTTAGCAAGGCCATGGGTATCGTCGGCTTCTACGATCAATTCAACGTGAACAACAACTATGGCGTGCTGCCGAATAGCCGCAAGCAGCTGTTCAACGCTGCCTACTCCGTCGAATTGCCAAAGGCCACCACAAACAAGCTGGCCGGCGGCTTCGTCAATGGCTGGCAGGTCTCTGGCATTTTGCAGTTGGAGAGCGGCCCCAACCTGACGGGTTACCAAGGCCAGAACTTTGGCATGAACCTCAACAACGCAAAAATTCCCGGTACCAACTTCGCCATCAGCAGTGTTTCGCTGCTGGGCACGCCGGATATCCAGCTCAACCCCATCTTGACATGCAACCCAACGTCGAACTTGGGCCCCCATCAATACATCAACGGGAATTGCTTCGCCGCGCCGACCACCATTGGCCAGAACGGCCCGACCATCCTGCCGCCCATCTACGGAGCAACCTTCTTCAGTTGGGACATGGGCCTGTTCAAGAGCTTTCCCATCACCGAGCACAAGAGTGTGCAGTTCCGGTTCAACGGCTACAACTGGTTGAACCATCCGCTGTGGTCCTTTAACGGAAACAATCTCAACCTTAGCTTTGATCCAAACACTCTGAAGCCGAACAATTCGACCTTCGGCATAACCGAGAACAAACAAGGTCAACGAATAGTCGAGCTGGCGGTCAAGTTCTTCTTCTAGTCTGGAAAGAGAGCAACATTTGTGGGCCAAAAATGGGGTAGTGGGTCTGTTTGAATTTTCTTGATCGTGACAATAGCGGTCAAAATTCAAACTGACCCACGGCCAAAAAGGGGATGGCTTCGGCCATCCCCTTTTCTTTTGCTACACTAGACCGGGAAATTTTTCGGTATGAGGACCTGCATTTTCTTTCTTGCATTGAGTCTTGGCGCTACTGGGCCGGCACTAACTCTGGAACTACAGATTCCGCCGCAACAAACTTCAGAAACGCAAATCGCACAAGCACACATTTCGCGGGCACCTCAGACGCAGGCACAGGCCCCTCAGGAGCAAACTCCTGAGGAACAAGCTCCTCAGGAACAAAATCAAGCGCAAACTCCGCACCGCCAGACTCCATCTCAAGCACAGGTTCAGACCCCTCAGCAACTCATCCAGGACGCCATCCAGAAGCAGCAAGCCGGCGATTTGCAATCGGCCGTAACCGAGTACAAGCAATTTCTCGAGCTGCATCCCGAAGCTACTGCAATACACTCCAATCTCGGCGCCGCTCTGGCCGGCCTCGGTCGCTTTGAGGAGGCGATCTCCGAGTACAAAATCGCACTAAAGCAATCACCTGCGCTGAAGGAAGCACGGCTGAACCTCGCCATCGCTTACTACAAAATGGGACGCATCCCGGAAGCGTCGGCGCAACTCGCCCGTGTTCACGCCGAAGATCCCGCCAACGCGCAAGCGGTTTTGCTGCTCGCCGACTGCTACCTCCGCACGGGCCGCGATAAAGACGTCATCCGCCTCCTCGAACCCGAAGAAAAAAAGCGCCCCGACGACCTCGCCATCGCCTACATGCTCGGACTCGCGCTCATCCATCAAAATCGTGCCGACGATGGCCAGCGTCGCATCGACCGCATTTTCCGCAACGGTGACTCCGCCGAGGTCCACCTCATGCTCGGCAGCTCCAAGATGAACATCGCCGATTATGCCGGCGCGCGCGATGAATTCGCCAAAGCGGAAGCCCTCAATCCCAATCTCCCGGACGTGCACGTCCTCTACGCCAAGGCGCTGCAGTTCACCGGCGATTCCGACCTCTGCGTCAAACAATTCAAGGCCGAATTCGAACGCGACCCTTACAACTTCGACGCAAACCTGCAACTCGGCGCCATCGCCCGCCAGGAACAAAATTACGAGCAAGCCCACCAGTACCTCGCTCGCGCGCTAAGCACGCGTCCCGGTGATCCCGGCGTCCGTTACCAGCTCGCGGTCATCGCCGTCGACGAAGGCAAGCCCGAAGAGGCCCGCCAAATTCTCGAGTCTCTCGTCAAGGAATCGCCGCAGTTCACCGAAGCGCACGTTTCGCTTTCCCTCGTCTACTATCGCCTCAAGCGCCCCGCCGACGGCAAGCGCGAACAAGAAATCGTCCAAAAGCTCACCGACGAAGAGCAAGCCAAGCAGCCCGGCGTCAAGCCGCAATCACAATAACGTGAAGCTCCCGAACCCCATGGCCGCTGCCGAATGAAGTTCTCACGAAGAGACTGGCTCCGCCTCGCCTCCTCCCTCGGCGCCGCACAACTGCTCGGGCCACGCAGCGCCTTCAGCCATTTGCAATCACAATCGGTAGCAGCACCGCAGGGGACGCAGCCCTTGTTCAGCGAAATTCCTCGTTCCGCCAGCGGCATTGACTGGCTCCACGAAAACGCCATGTCACCCAGCCGCTATCTCCCCGAAGCCCTCGGCCCCGGCGTCGCATTTCTCGACTTCGACAACGACGGCTGGATGGACATCTTCCTCGTCAACAGCGGCCCCAGCGATTTTTGGACGCCGCCCGCCTCCAAGCCCGTCCGCAACGCCCTCTACAAAAATAATCGCGACGGCAGCTTCACCGACGTCACCGAAAAAGTCGGCGTCTCCGGCGCCTACTTCGGCATGGGCGTCGCCGTCGGGGATTACGACAACGACGGCTGGCCGGACCTGTTCGTCACCGCCTACGGCAAATGCATCCTGTACAAAAACAACCAGAACGGCACGTTCACTGACGTCACCGAAAAAGCCGGGCTCGCCACTCCAGGCTGGACCACCAGCGCCGTCTGGTTCGATTACGACAATGATGGCAAGCTCGACCTCTTCGTCTGCAGCTTCGTCGACTACTCCGGCGTCAAAAAGCTCGAATGCGGCAGCAACCAGATCGGCCACAACTATTACTGCGTGCCGCGAGTCTTCAAGCCCACCGCCAGCTTCCTCTACCACAACAATGGCGACGGCACCTTCACCGAAGTGAGCAAGGGCACGGCCATCGCCAAAGCCCTTGGCAAGGGCCTCGGCGTGGTCGCCACGGACATCAACAACGACGGCCACATGGACCTCTTCGTCGCCAACGACACCGTCCAGAATTTTCTTTTCGTCAACCGCGGCCCCGGCCCTGCTGGCTCCTGGAAATGGGACGAAATCGCTTTGCAAGCCGGCGTAGGCTTCAGTGACACCGGGCGTCCTCGCTCCGGCATGGGCGTGGACGCCGCCGACCTCAGCGGCCGCGGCTATCAAGACCTCTTCGTCGCCAACGTCGATCACGAAATGTTTTCGGTCTACGAAAACAATAAAGACGAAACGTTTCGCGACGTGGCCCAGGCCAATGGCGTCGCGCGCGCCACGCGCCTGCTGAGCGGCTGGGGCCTGAAATATTTCGACTACGATAACGACGGCCTCGTCGACCTCTTCCTCGCCAACGGCCATCCCGACGACATGATCGACGCCTACTCCATGCAGGTGAAATACAAAGAGCCGCTGCTGCTGTTCCATCACGGCGCAGACGGCCTGCTCCATGACGTCAGCGAAAGCGCCGGCCCCGTCTTTCACAAAGACTTTGCGGCGCGCGGCCTCGCCATCGGCGACTACGATAATGATGGCGCACTGGACGTGCTCATCGGCGTCAACGGCGGCGCTCCCGTGCTGCTGAAAAATAACGCCGCCAAGGGGAACAATTGGCTCGGCCTGAAGCTTGAGGGCGTGATCTGTAACCGCGATGCCATCGGCGCGCGCATCGTGTGGAAGGCCGACGGCAAAACGCGCCAGCGGCTGAAGAACAACGGCGGCAGCTATCTTTCCTCGCACGATCCCCGCGAAGTCCTCAGCATCGGCGGCGCGACCCAAATCGACGAGCTAGAAATTCACTGGCCCCTCCCCAGCAAGCGCGTCGACAAATTCACCAATCTCGCCCCCAACCGCTACCTCCACATCGTCGAAGGCAAGCCGCCATTCTGATTCGGCGTCCTGCATATCTCTACGAGAAGGAATTTGGAGTCGGAGCTTTAGCTCCGACATAAGCCGTCCGCGCGACAAGGGCTTTAGCCCCTGAGGCTAGCTCCTCGTATTAAAATTCTTCCTCTCCGCAACTCCCATGAAGAAGAAAACCACGCCCAAGCCCGTCGCGAAATCCTTCAAAGCCACGCTCGAACGCCTGCAAAACAAATTCGGCGGCTGGACCATCCTGCGCATTCCCTTCAGCGTCCACAAGGTCTGGGGAACGCGAGGCAGCTTGCGCGTCAAAGGCGAACTCAACGGCTTCGCCTTTCGCGCTTCTCTGCTTCCCACCCATTGGCCATCCGTCGCAAAGATGGAAATTACAGCCACGCAAACCGGCCAGCACTTCCTCATCGTCAACAAGAAAATGCAGCCCGGTGCGCAGGCCTTTGCCGGAAGCATCGCGCAATGCCGTCTGGAGCCGGATACCGACGAGCGCGCCGCGGTCCTGCCTGCTGAACTCCAGCGCGCCCTCCGCGAAGACCGCTCCGTCCGTGCCTGGTTCGACCGCCTCAGCCTTTCCATGCGGCGATGGTATTGCAACTGGGTCGCGCAGCCAAAAAGTGCCGCGTCCCGCGTCCGCCGTGCCGAGCAGATTGCCGAGCAACTCCTTTCCGTCATGGAAGCGGAGCATGAGCTTCCGCCCGCTCTCCAGCTCGCCTTCTCGCGCGATCCCCGCGCGCTGGAAGGCTGGCGCCGCATGTCCCCCACCTGTGGCCGGCGAATTGTTATTTCTCTAACTATAATTTCTCCCGGCGGAGGTGTACCCTATGCGCTTCCCTCGCTTCGTTCTTCTCGTGGTTCTCGGACGTCACTTTTAACTTAAGGTCTTATCATGTTCTACTACATTCGTATGTAGAACTACTATGGTAGTATTTATGTGTCAATCAAAGGCCTTTTCACTTGCCTATCCGATCCGAAGGTTGGCGAGCCGCCGTGGTTGATTGCGGAGGCGGGCTCTGCGCCCGCCTGTTGACTTCGCCTAGTGGTACTCCTAAGATGGCAACCCCATGATAGGCCGAACGTTCTCCCACTTCACCATTGTTGAGAAGTTGGGTGGGGGCGGAATGGGTGTCGTTTACAAAGCTGAGGACACCCGCCTCCGTCGCTTTGTGGCGCTTAAATTCCTTCCGACGGAGCTTTGTTCTGACCACCAGGCGATGGCGCGCTTCCAGCGCGAGGCCCAAGCGGCCTCCTCGCTGAACCATCCCAACATTTGCACGATCTATGATATCGGCCAGGAAGATAACCTGGGCTTCATCGCCATGGAGTACCTGGATGGCGTGACGTTGAAACACCTCATTGGCAACCGGGGCCTGGATAATGACACGCTGCTCACACTGGCCATCGAAATTGCCGATGCCCTGGATGCTGCGCACAGCGAAGGGATCATCCACCGCGACATCAAGCCGGCGAATATATTCGCAACTAAGAAAGGGCACGCAAAGATTCTAGACTTCGGGCTGGCCAAGTTGATGCCGGTCAGCTTCAAGGTGGCGCAGCCCGCGGGCGTAGCGTTTGAGGCCACGGAGGCCTCTAGCGCTGACCACCTAACCGGTCCGGGCACAGCGCTGGGCACGGTAGCCTATATGTCGCCGGAACAGGCCAAGGGAAAGCAGCTGGACGCCCGAAGCGATCTTTTCTCCTTCGGAGCGGTGTTGTATCAGATGGCTACCGGAGCGATGCCGTTTCGCGGAGATACTTCCGCGACGGTTTTTGACGCCATTCTGAACAAGCCGCCCACGCGGGCCCTGCGCATCAATCCAGATCTGCCGCCTAAGCTGGAAGAGATCATCTTCAAAGCACTGGAAAAGGACCGCGAACTACGTTACCAGGTGGCGTCGGAAATGCGTGCAGACCTGAAGCGGCTGAAGCGCGAGACCGATTCAGGGCACTCGGCAGAAGCGGTAGCGAGGGCTTCCGCGATCGAGCTGTTGCCGACCGGGCCAGACGCGGTCCATCAGTCCGGCAGTTCCGCGGTGATCGAGGCAGTAAAGCACCATAAGGTGAGAGCTACGGGAATTGCAGGAGTGGCCCTGCTGGTATTGGTGGCAGCGGGGTTCGGAGTGTACTCGCTGGTGCACCGCGTGCGGCCTGCTAGTTTCCAGAGATTCACCATCACGCAGGTGACTACCTCCGGGAAGGCAACGCTTACAGCCATCTCCCCTGATGCGAGATACATAATGACGGTGCTCAACACCAAGGGCCTGCAGAGCTTGTGGCTGCGCAACCTGCCAACGAACAGCGATACACAAGTAATTCCACCGGCGCCCTCTTCCTACAAGACCCTCTCGTTCTCCCCGGACGGCAACTATCTTTATTTCATTAAGGCGGTAGACTCGACGAACACGAATTTTGATCTGTATCGCGCGCCGGTGCTGGGCGGAACGCCACTCACTGTGGTTCGCGGTATCGACAGCGACATCACGTTCTCTGCCGATGGCCGGCGCATCGCTTTTGCGCGGAGGAACAGTCCGGAGCCGGGCAAGTATCAGGTGATGACAACCAATGGGAATGGCGGTGACGAGAAGGTTCTATACGTTGCAAGCCCTGCCTCCGAGGCACCCTCGTTCGTGGCCTGGTCTCCGGATGGCAAGCAGATCGCTTTCCGATTGTTTAGGCCCGACAAGGCATTAGGGGGCTTAGGCTTGCTTGCGGTCAAGAGCGGGAATGTCGAGCCTCTGGCAACATTCGATGACCGCCTAACCCTGGACTTCAAATGGCTGCCAGAGCGGCGCGGAATCGTGGCGCTGTATTCGCAAAGAGGACCGGAATATTTTCAGCGGTCGCAGATCGCAGTCATCCCGGACGGAGGAGACCAATTCGAGCCGATAACGCGGGACACAAACAGCTATGTCACGTTGACGCTGTCCGCAGACGGGAAGACGCTGGCGACCGTGCAGACGAAAACGATACAGAATCTTTACGTTCTATCGGTGGGGGGCAGCCAGCCTGGCGATGCGAGTGCAGTGCTTCTGCCAGGACAATCCGTCTATTCGTTCGATTGGACTGCCGATGGGGATCTGGCTTTCACCGACTTTAGCAGCCTGATGCGCATCGGCAGCGAGCGAAACGCTCCGACGCAATTGGTCGGAGATGCCAACGCGGCGATTGTGGACCTGTCAGGTTGTGGCAATCGTTACCTGGTGTTTTCTTGGGCATTCCATGGAGGTACCAATTCGACGAATATCTGGCGAGCGAATGCGGACGGCACAGGTCCCGTAAAGTTGTCTGACGGGAAGGCCGATCGCGCCCCAGTTTGCTCGATGGATGAAAAATGGGTTTTCTATTGGGATGAGGTCCTGCAGCAAATCTGGCGTGTGGCCGCGGACGGCTCTGGAAAACCAGAGGTACTTCCGGGGAGCGCGGTTCCGAAAACCTTACCGGTAGGGATGACGCTTAGTCCTTCGCGAGATGGGAAACGGATGGCTTTTGTCGTGGCGACTGTACCAACACAGGAGGATCCCTACCCTCAATACAAGGTTGCTCTTCTTGACCTCACGGCGAAGGCAGGGCGCCCGGAGCTTATCGATGCGGATGAGCGAATCTCGGCTGGAGGATTAAGCTTTACGCCCGACGGATCAGCAGTAGCCTATCCCATCCGCGAGAACGGAGTAGATAATATTTGGATGCAGCCGCTGAATGGTTCAAATGGCAGGCGAATCACTGCGTTTGACTCGGAGCAGATTCTCAATTTCCGTTGGTCTCCCGACGGTAGAAAGCTGTGCGTGCTCCGCGTCCACACGGACTCCGATGTAGTGCTAATCCGCGATTCGTCTTCGTAAAGCACGCGGCAAGAAAGGGAACCTGCCAAGGCTGATATCCGCTGGTACCCATTGCACATACTCCTCCAGTAGTACTTTCCCGGTACTTCATTGCCTGTGGTGCGCAGAAATTCCGTCCAGCGGTTTTCAGCAATGCAACATTGTTACATTCCAATCGCCTGACTGGCGATGCTTCCATTTTCGGGTTCTTGTAGGTCGCTGATTTCAAAGGCATTCGCACCGGATAACATTTTCGGTAGGCACAGGTGCGAGACGCGATGCTTGGACCTAACTGGACCTACCATTGACGCGAGCGCTTTGCCATCCTAGGATGATTCCATGAGCTCAACCATTGCGGCCCCCGTGAACTGGGTAGAAGCTGTTGGAAAACTCCATTTTCCATCGAAGGCGGACCGTCGGCTTCAGGAACTCATGGACCGCAACAACGAAGGTCTTCTCGACCAATCGGAACGAGAAGAACTAGAAGCGCTGGTTGAATTAAGCGAGCAGTTGTCTCTAGTGCGCGGAGAGGCTTTGCAGATTTTGGGCAAGCGACCGTAAATGGCCGTGCCAGAAGCGCTGTCGCGGGCCGTCCGGTCGCGTGCGCACGGGCGATGCCAGTACTGCTTCATGCACGAGAGTCTCAAGGGAGCTACTTTTCACGTCGAACATGTCATCCCGCAATCGAAGGGCGGCGAGTCCACTCTAGAAAACCTCGCTGGCGAAACTCCCTGGGCCTACTCTCCTGGGTCAAGAATCTGGTCGAAGAGCGCAGCTTGAGGCTGACCGATCCTTCGGTCGCGCTGGCTGTTCCATCCCTGGATGGGGCATGGAACACATCGTATGTCGACGTACCGTTGACACCGACGCGTCGCGGCCTTAAAGTCATGTTTGGCTTACCAAATGGAGCCGTAAAGCCCCGGGATATAAGGCTCCGGACGAAATTTTGTGATAAGCTCCAGCTCTCGATGGGATCCGCAAAAACCAAGCGGTTCTGTCGGGACGCCGAGGGACGCTCGGTATTAGCCTGTGGAGACGCGGTAAGACCTGGACGCGAGTCCAGGCACGCGCCTGCGAAGCAGGAAACATCGTCGTGAGATGTGCGGCTTAGGCTGCATAGTAGCTCCGAAGAATCCCCCGCCGCTTGGGCGTGGGGAGTCGTCAAGAAGTCTTAGAAATCCAAAGCCCTTGCTGTTTAAAGATACGAGAGGCCCCAGCCCATGAAACGTATCGTACTAGCAGCGCTCCTCCTCGCCGCGTTGGCAATTGCCATTTACGGTCAGGCCTTCAAAGTTGAACCTGTGCGCGTCTCAGCGGGAACGGTACTGACGTTTTACCTTCACGCTCGGCTTAACGCCACCGGCGGTGATGGTGTGGACGGCTTGCCAAAAGGAACATTGCTTCGCGTCAAGATGCTTGATTCCATCGATTCGGCCGTAAATAGCGATGGGACCGAATTTCATGGGACGGTCGTGTCGGGCCTAGCTTCGTCACGCGAAGTCGTGATTCACCCTGACTCTGAAGTGCGAGGCATACTGGCTCTCCTGAGGAGCCGAAGTCACCCGGACGGCTTCCGCTATGAGCTCCTGATTACTAGCCTCACAGATCATGGAAAGTCGTATGTTCTGACGGCCTCTCTCAGGCCCTCCTTGGCCGATTCCCCTGTCCCTTCGAACCACGGTACAGGAGTTAGCCCGAAGCCCTCGGAATCCGGCGCCACACATTGATCCCGGTCGCTTTCGACCCAATTCACGAGGTGTTCGCTATTGCGGGTATCTTCAACCAATCCACTGGAAGGTATTTCCCGTTCTAGTACTGACCCATCTCCTGTCTCCTAGGCAAGTTAGAGTTTCCGTAATCTTAAGACTGGCAAGAAGTTGATAGCGCCATTCACTTTCATCATAAGTATGGTTACTCGCCTGCCCTCAGGGAATACCCGGTCAAAAATACATACTGAGGAGTGTCCCCTATGAGCAACCCGCGTCGTGTTATGTTCTCCATTATTCTTACAAGTCTCGTGCTCGTCGCCGCACTTTCGGCGATATCCCCAACCACTAGCAACGCGCAACCCGCGTCAACAACGCAAACCGCATCACCGCTATCGGTCTCCGGAAAGATAACGTCGGTCGCGAAGAACTCCTTCACTCTTGCCGTCGGTGGCAGTCAGACTTCCGCGGGGCAACAAATCGCTCAAGTCTCCGACACCAAATCTATGACTTTCATGATCGATAGGAACACGACTATCGAGGGCAAACTCAAAGTCAACGCTAACGCCGAGGTCAGCTATCGCGAGGACAATGGCAAAAATATCGCGATCAGCGTCCACGTTACTCCGTAATCGCGATTCTTCAAGCTATTTGCCAGGATGGGATAGGCACCAGCAGCCGCTGTCTATCCCTCAGGCGATCGAACCACCTTCTACTGATTTAGCCGGGACGGGTGAGTGTATTGCAATCTCAACCAAGAAGGCGCCTGTGGATAGGATCGCTTAACACGGCGTTGCGGGTTGCCCCCGATGCGTCCGTGGGCAGGCTTCTCGCCCGCTGGTCTTGTAGCGAGAATGGGAATGTGCTCCACATGAGCTTCTGCCTCATCTCTTTTTCAAACTTTCCAGCGTGCGCGAATCAAGGGGGGGCCGTTGGCAGGCCTTCGTTCGTCGCAAGAACCGGACTCGATTGGTATTGTCCCTGGAGCTAATACAGAGGTCTGTCCTGGTGGAAGTTGACGAAGTACACCTGAAACCGTCCTGAGCCTGCGGTATCACGTCCCGCGGCCAGCCCATCACGCATTTAGAACGAATCCGCTGGCACGGATGACATCCACAGCCTCGCTCCGGCTTTCGGCATCTACTTGCTTCAAAATCCGATGGATGTGGTTTCGTACCGTGTATTCCGACAGATTCAGGCGAGCTGCAATTTCCTTGTTTGTCAGGCCTTTGGCCACAAGCGATACCAATTGTTGCTGTCGCAAAGTTAGGTCAGGCTTGGCGGCAGCGTTTTGAACAGGCATTTCTTCACCCATTTTCGCGACAAAACGGAACAGCTTGAGACAAAGCTGCGGTGGGCAAACGGCTTCGCCCCGAAAGACGGCGCGGACGGCAGTTACGACCTCGGACGCCGAGGCATCTTTCAGCAAATAACCCGTCACGCCGGCGCGCACCATGGCCATGAATTGATCTTCCTCGGCGTCCATTCCGATCAACACAATTTTGGGTTGTCCCCCATTCCCAAGTGCAAAACTTGTGGGAAGCCAATTGGGCTGAAAGGAGCCGATAACGAGTACGTCGGAGTTTGCATCGAGGACTTCTTGAATCGCAAAATCCGTCTGCCCGCTCTGCCCGACAACGATGAAGTCAGGACGCTTGCGCAAAAGGCGAATCAACGCTTCTCGTAGCAGGCGATTTTCGATTAGCAGAAATACCCGTATCGTTTCATGGGGGACAGTGTTGTTGTTCATGTTGGCCCAATCAGCTTGTTGCAACGAACTCGCCGAGGACGGATGGTATTGGCGGCTGCGGACAAGGACGGACAAAATGCCGGCCGCCAATTGCGCAATAGACTAAAGTTGCATCCCGCACTTGTCAAGCCGAACTTGCCGGCTCCGCCGGTCGATGCAGCGAAGTCCTGCCCTGCCATTTATAAAATGGGAAACCCACGCGATTATATTGATTCTATAACTCACAATCAAGCTAATTCGATGAGTTAACATGCCATCGATTCCATGAACCCAAAATAAGTTGCCTGGAAAAAACAAAAAACATGCTTACTTTCATGGCGCTGTCGCGTTTTCCTGACAGTCCGTCCTTGGGTCATCGGGCAAATGAAGATGGGTCAAAGTTGGTACCTCACCATAGCCGGTTGGTTCAAGACCCCCTTCCAAGCGTGGGTCTCGCCGGTAGAGCTAAGTTGATTCTTACGTGCAGGCTACCGCAACTCCGATACTTGCCATGCAAGGGAGTGCGACATGGAAAAACTCATCCGGGTCCTCGTGGCGAATCGTCCGCGCCTTATGCGAGAAACCATTCTCGCCACTTTTGCCGACCAGCCCGACATTGAAATTGTCGGCGAAGTAGAGGATGAATCGGAAATTTTTGAGAGCGTGAAAAGAACTTTGCCGAATTTCGTGGTGATCGCCCTCGACCACCCAGGCGAACGGCCGCTGATCTGTGACACTCTGCTTCACGAGTATCCGGAAGTGCGCGTGATTGCGGTGGCGCCGGCAAAGAATTATGTCGTCTATTACTGGGCTTCGCTCGATATTCATTCCAGCAGCATTGAGGCTTCCGAAGAAGGCGTGCTTGGCGCTTTGCGAAATAGATTCGCCACCCCCAATTAGCGATCCCAGACAGGCCAGGAGCGAAAGCATGTCTCATAGAGAGAACGGCTACTGTGGATCGACAAAAGACGACAACGGGGAATTGTCGTTAGCTATCGCTTGCGTCACCGGAGAGATCCCAGTCAAAAGGAATTGCCTGGCCAACGATATAGCTGCGAGAAGCCAGATGGGGGGCTAATGAAAAGTAACAACATCAAAAGCTGCGCAAGCGTTAGCTGGGCGGCCCGGCAAGCCGCCGCGATGTTTTTAGCTGTCAGTCTTGCAGTGCCGGCGGCAATGCCGCAGCAACAATCTCAGCAGAGGGTGCCCCAAGGGTCCGGCGCAGACCCAGCTCGAGTGCCCGCGCGGCCAGCGGACATCATCTCCGACAATCTTGACCGTGTAGCAGCCTCTGCCGACCAGATCCTCGAGGTCCTGAACAGAGAGGCTGGCCTCATGGTCGAGTTCAAACGCATCCTTGCTCAAGAAGCAGGGATCAGCGGGCAAATTCTCGAAGAGTCGGATCTGACGGATGCTTCCATAGCCGAACGCCTCCGGTTGGGTTTGCGTGCCCGCGTTCTGGCAACACGCCTGCTGCAGCGCTATGGGTATCTCGTACCCAGGGTGAATCCCGATTCCGACCTTGCCGCAGAACAAAAACTGGTTCAACAGGAAAGAGCACAGATCCTCGCGCGCGCGGCGGAGCGTCAAGACACGTTTGAACAGACCGCACCCAGCCGCCAAAACGCTGCTTGCGATCCCCGGAGCGACTCGGAGTGCGGCGCCTTGCCGGCCACTCTTCCGGAAGAACGAGAAAGCGCTCCAGGAACACCGCCAGCGCCACCGCGCTCGCCTCGTTCTGCCGCCCCGGTCCAACGAGTCGAGATCACTCCGCCGAACGATATCACGCGTCCCGACGAGGTCCTCGTTTCCGCAGATCAGCGTGAAGGCTATTCGGCGAGCACAGGTTCAACAGAAACCGGGTTGACCTCGATGCGCCCTGGAAGCGCGCCCGAGTTCCTCGGGGCACGAAAAACCCCACCGTATGGAACAGAAGACGGTTTCTCGAGCCTCTTTTTGAGTCAACCGGACCTCCAGTCCCTCTCAGTACCGCAAACCGAGCAACCCGTGCTCGATGCCCGAGGATCGCGGACGGAGATTAATTCAGGAAGGTATGGCGCTGAGCGCAATGTGCGTCCTCGTGGCTCCCCTTCTGTGGAACCCGTGACGATGCTTCGACAGCCGAATCCATACGCAAACGTGCCCTCGTTGTACGACCTCTACGTGCAAGCGGCTCCGAACGCGCGCCCTGTCGAGCGTTTTGGGCTGGATGTTTTTCGCAAAGGAGAAATAAACCCGGCGTATCTTCCTATGGATTTGCCAGTCGGCCCAAGCTATGTGGTCGGTCCAGGCGATAGTCTGGCCATCAATCTCTGGGGCGGTGTGTCGCAACGGATTCTGCGTACGGTAGACCGCGAAGGGCGAGTGGCGCTGCCGGAAGCGGGTCCGGTTCTTGTTTCCGGGCGGACCCTGGGAGATGTTCAACAAGAAGTGCAACGCGTACTGCGAACGCAATTCCGTGATGTTTCCGCGGATGTATCCTTGCAGCGCCTGAGAACCGTGCGTGTGTATGTTGTTGGGAGCGTGGCCTCGCCGGGGGCTTACGACGTTAGCTCTCTCTCGACTCCTTTGAACGCGCTCTTCGTGGCCGGAGGAGTGACGCAGCAAGGTTCGTTGCGGCGACTTCAACATTACCGCGGAAGGCAACTGGTCGAAGAGGTGGATGCGTACGACCTACTGCTCCACGGAATTCGCGGAGATCTCCAGCGGCTAGAAAATGGCGATTCCCTCCTGGTGCCGTCGCTTGGTCCCGTAGTGACAGTGGACGGCATGGTGCGGCGCCCTGCGCTCTACGAGTTGCACAGCGAAAAGACGCTAGAGGACGCTGTCGACCTCGCGGGTGGAATTCTCCCCGCGGCGGCTCTGCACCACATCGAAGTGCAGCGGCTCGTAGCGCATGAAAAGCGCACGATGCTAAGCGTTGAGATTGGAGAAACCAGCGATCCCGAGGCGGTTCGCGCCAAGCTGCGCGGCTTCACGGTGCAGGATGGCGATGAGGTTCACATCTTTCCGATCGCTCCTTATAACTCTGCGTCGATTTACCTGCAGGGGCATGTGTTGCGCCCGGGCCGATACTCGTACAAGCCTGAGATGAAGCTTACGGACCTTATCACTTCCTATTCCGATCTTCTGCCGGAGCCTTCCACCCGCTACGCTGAAATCATCCGGCTGCAGGCACCGGATTATCATCCCGTCGTCGAGACCTTTGATCTTTTCGCTGCTCTCGAACATCCCGAAGCAGCACCAAAGCTTGAGCCTCTGGATACCATACGAATCTTCGGGCGATTTGACTTTGAGCCGAGTCCGGAAGTGCTGATCACCGGCGAGGTTCGCGCCCCTGGCCAGTATCGGACCTCCGGCCAGCAGCATTTGCGCGACGCCATTTATCAGGCTGGAGGCGTGACACCGGATGCCTGGCTCGAATCCGCGCAACTCTTTCGCAAACAGCCAGACGGCACGACACGGGTATTTAGCATCAACTTGCGCGACGCGCTTGCCGGCGAACCTCTGAACAACATTTTGGTCCAACCGCGTGACCGCATCTTGGTGCACCGCCAACCGGAACAAGTTTCGCCAGCTAGTGTGTACGTGAGAGGCGATGTGGCGCGGCAGGGACGCTATCCGCTCGCAGCCAACATGCGCGTGTCCGACCTAGTGCAGTCGGCCGGTGGACTGCTGCGCAGCGCGAATCCCGATGTCGGCGATCTCACGCATTATGCAATGGCGAATTCCTCCGGGGAGCGCGTGCAAGCAGGACACCAAGATCTCAATCTAGCGGCGGCGCTCTCCGGTAAGGAAGATCAGAACCCGCTTCTCCACGACGGCGATGTGTTAACTGTGCCGCAGCAGGCGGGCTGGAACGACATCGGTGCGACGGTTACGCTTCGGGGCGAAGTGCGCAAACCGGGTGTGTACGGCATCCGGCCGGGCGAGCGTCTCAGTTCCTTGCTAAAACGTGCTGGAGGGCTGCTGCCCACGGCGTATCCGCGCGCGGCAGTGTTCGAGCGAAACGACGTACGCGAACTGCAGCAAAAAAGCCGCGAGGAGCTGATCCAGCGGCTCGAGCAGCAATCCACGGTCGTCAAAACCGCAGCAACTACCACGGGGACGGAAGAGGCCGCTCTGCAGCAGGCAGCCATGCAACAGCGTCAACGGATGTTGGAAGGCTTACGGAAGGCCCCTGTCACGGGCCGACTCGTCATTCATATTCGTACCGACCGCAAGAATTTTGAAGGCTCTCCAGACGACATCGAGCTTCGTGCGGACGATTCGCTGACGATTCCCAAGCAGCCGGGATCTGTGTTGGTGATCGGCCAGGTATACAACTCCAATGCTCTCACGTACGCGCCGGGAAGAAGCGCCGGTTGGTATCTCTCGCGCGCGGGAGGTGCGACACAGCTTGCGAACAAGAGCGCGATTTTCATCATCCGCACAGATGGATCCGTGGCGAGCGGGAGGCAAGGCGGTCTCTGGTCCGGAGACGTGCTCTCGAGCGCGATAGGTCCGGGAGACACGATCGTTGTGCCGGAGAAACCAGTTCTTGGCGGTAATGGGTGGAAAAACATTGTTTCGATTGCGCAAATCGCGGAAGCAGGGGCATTGGCGGCGGCGGTTGCTATTAAGTGAGAGAACGTGACGACTAAGCACCTGGCAGCAATTCTCGGAACCACGCTGGTGATTACGGCCGGAGTAACGAGTGTGGCTTACGCGCAGGAACAAGGGACGCCTCCGGCGGCATCGGAAACCGGCGTTTCCGAAGAGAAGGCAACTTCCGAAGCTACGCCCTCGCATGCGAATGCTGTGATAAAGGACTCTGAAGGAAGGCCAACAAGTTTGGTGGGACGTTTCGTGAACGATCAGAAAGAAATCTGGACAAGTCCTGTGCGGCTTCGTCTTTCCGATACTGAGTGGCTTGTCCCGCTTAGCGGCATAACGGCTGGGCTCTTTGTGACGGACCGCGACTTCAGTAAGCGTCTCTCGCAGAACCCGACGACAATCAGTCACTACAAAACACTGTCGACCGCGGGTGTCGGTGCACTCGTTGCTGGGGGCGCAGGGATGTGGCTCTTGGGTCATGCCTCGCACAACGAACACTGGAGCGAAACAGGATTTCTTGCCGGTGAAGCGGCCCTGAATAGCCTGGTAGTAGTCGAAAGCATGAAGTATTCCTTGCAGCGTGAACGGCCTTATCAAGGCGATGGCGGCGGCTCATTTTTTCAGGGCGGTGGCACTTCGTTTCCCTCGGAACATGCGGCAGCGGCCTGGTCCGTCGCCGGCGTGGTCGCGCACGAGTACCCCGGCCCGCTTACGAAAATCTTCGCATACGGCTTAGCCTCTTTCGTGGATATTTCACGCGTGAAAGCGCGCCAACATTTCCCGTCCGACGTGCTGGTTGGCAGTATGATTGGCAACCTCGTGGCCCAGAATATTTACAGCCGTCATCACGCCCCGGAACTTGGTGGCGAGGCTTGGACATCGATCAGCCAAATCTTTCGTGGCGACGGAGATCACTCTCCAGCAAATCAGGGTTCGCCCTACGTGGCGCTCGATAGCTGGATTTATCCGGCGCTCGATCGTCTTGCGGCTATGGGCCTGATCGACAGCGGATTTGCGGGCATGCGGCCATGGACGCGCAATGAATGCGCCCGGCTTCTCGGCGAAGCCGGTGAACATCTCGACGATGGGACGGGAGGACCGGAAGCAGAGAAAATTTACCAACTGCTCGAAAGCGAATTCCGCAGCGAACTCGAAGGTGTCGGCGGCGAGCGTCCTCGCGCCCAAGTGGAATCGGTTTACGCCCGCGTAACCAACATCTCCGGACAACCGCTCACCGATGGCAACCATTTTGGGCAGACGATTACGAATGATTTCGGCAGGCCCTATCAAGAAGGGTTCAACTCTGTCGATGGTTTCTCGGCATGGGCAACCAGTGGGCGCTGGGCAAGCTATATCCGGGCTGAATACCAGCACTCTCCCTCCGCTCCGGCGCAGCCCTTGTCGGCGCGGCAATTCATCGCTTCTGTCGATGGTCTCCCGGTCGTCCCGTCCGCAACGCCGTTCGCTGCTGTCAATCAGGTTCGGTTGCTCGACGCGTATGCCGGGCTCACGTTCGACAACTGGCAGGTTTCTTTCGGTCAGCAGAGCCTGTGGTGGAGCCCCATGCAGAGCGGCCCGCTAATGTTCAGCGACAACGCGGAACCAATCAACATGTTCCGCATCAGCCGAGTCTCTCCCTTCAAACTTCCCGGCATTTTGGGTTGGCTGGGGCCCTTTCGAGTAGAATTGTTTTTCGGCCAACTCACGGGACACGAGTTTGTGCGCGACGATACCGCCGGGCTAGTGGGCCAGTTTGGTGTTGCTTTGACTCGGCAGCCAGTCCTCCACGGCGAGAAACTCAGTTTTAAGCCCACTCCTAACTTTGAATTCAGTGTCAATGAAACAACAGTGTTTGCTGGCGGCCCAACTCCGCTCAATGGTCACAACCTTCTCAAAAGTTACACTAGGCTAACTGCTGGAGGTAACCAAGGAGACATAACGGACCCGCGCTCCGGAGTCGACTTTTCCTACAGGATTCCCGGACTGCGCAAATGGCTGACTTTCTACGGAGACGCATTCACTGAAGACGAGCCTTCGCCGCTCGCTTATCCACGCAAATCCGCAATCCAGGGGGGGCTTTACATGCCCCAGATTCCAGGTATTCCCAAGTTGGACCTGCGTTTGGAAGGAGGAACCACTGCGCCAGTTGATTTCCCGGAATGTCATGGCTGTTTTTATACTAACGACCGCTATCCGGGCGGTTCTTATCTGAACGGTGGAAACCTGATCGGCAGTTGGTTGGGACGCGGCGGACAAGGCGAACGGGTCTGGAGCACCTACTGGCTTTCTTCTCGCAACAAGATTCAGTTCCGGTTTCACCATCAGAAAGTAGACGGAGACTACTTGCCTCATGGAGGCACTCTGAACGACGGCGGCGTCAACGTGGACTTTCAGGTCAGGCCCGACGTGACGGTATCGGGATTCGTGCAATACGTGAAGTGGAATTACCCAATTCTGTCGCCTGGGGTGCAATCGAACGTGACCACTTCTTTGCAACTGACATTCTGGCCACACCTCTGGAAATAAGTGCCTGGGGCCCTTGTACGGCGAAAAGGATGGAGTGAGTGACGCAGACAGCTGCCAAGCCGCAGCCCGAGACCGAGCCGCAACCGACAGCCGACGAAGTCTTGTTGCCTGAAGTTGCGCTGGTAGAGTCGCGGGAATTGCAGGCCAAGCGTTTTCGCCTGCTTTGGTGCCGCCGCCAAGTGCTTCTTCGCACGACCGCAGTCGGACTTCTGGTGTCGACGCTGGTTGCTTTCCTGATTCCAAAATCCTACGTTTCGACGGCACAACTGATGCCGCCGGACCAGCAATCTTCGTCGGCAATGGCAATGATGGCGGGAATGGTGGGAATGGCGACGAAAGCTGGTGGCGGTTTGGGCGCGGTCGCGGGCGATTTGCTGGGCATCAAGAGCTCAGGTGCGCTCTTTGTTGGAGTGTTGAGAAGCCAAACCGCTCAAGATCGTCTCGTGCAGCAATTCGATTTGAGAAAAGTATACGGCAAGCGGCTGGTGGTCGATGCGCGCAAGAAGCTCGATGAAAACACGTCGATTTCGGAAGATCGGAAGAGCGGCATCATCACCATCAGCGTGACGGACCACAATCCACAAAGGGCCGCGGTGCTTGCCAACGCATACGTCGACCAATTGAATTTTCTGGTTGCCGAACTGTCGACTTCTTCCGCACACAGGGAACGTATATTTCTTGAGGAGCGCCTCAAAGTCGCCAAGCTGGATCTAGACGAAGCAGCTAACCAGCTCGCGCAGTTTTCTAGCAAGAACAACACGCTTGATATCCAACAAGAAGGCAAGGCTATGCTGGACGCGGCCGGAGCGGTCGCCGGTGAGCTGATCGCGGCGCAATCCCAGCTCGAAGGGCTCCGCCAAATCTATACGGATAACAACGCGCGCGTCAGGTCGATGAACGCCCGTGTTGCGGAACTTCGCCGGCAACTTGAGAAGCTGGGGGGCATGCAAGGCAACGGCGCGAAAAATCCTAAAGCATCGACTTTGGCAAAAAGCCAGCTGGCCGATCCACATTTTGGCCAAGTTGCGCACCCACATTCCAGCCAGGCGACCGACCTGCCGGCTGATCAGCCAGCGGCACAATCCGGTGCCATGCCTTATCCCACGATACGGAGTTTCCCGCTGCTCGGGGCGAAATACGCCGATTATTATCGGCGTGCAAAAATCCAGGAAACCGTTTTCGAGCTGCTAACGCAGCAATACGAACTCGCCAAAGTACAAGAGGCAAAAGAAACGCCCAGCGTCAAAGTCCTGGACCTCGCCACTACTCCGGAGGAGAAGTCCTTTCCTCCGCGCCTGCTAATCATGTTTCTCGGCACAGTGCTCGCCCTGTCGACGTCTGTGGTTTGGGTGTTGGGATCGAATCAGTGGCAGCAGGCTGATCCTGCCGACCCGCGCAAAATACTCGCACAGGAAGTTGCAGCCACAATGAGAGCGCGGATGCCTTGGCTGGCGCGAAACGGTCATAGAGCGGAGTCCGAAGAGAAAGAATCTTTGGGCGGCGCTGACGCAGGAGAGAGAAGAGTTTTGGGACGGCTCGACCGGCAGCCGCGACAAGGCGGGCCCGAAGAGCGGTGAAGCTGTCCTGAAGAGTTGTTAGGGTGCCTGTAAGTCAAAGAAAAAAAGTGGGTTAGGTCACATAGCGCCCTGTAAGTGACGGGGCGAAGCTGTATAGAGAAAAGGTGGGGGACACGGGTGGGGACTAGCGCCGAGATTCTGGCCCAAATGAACGCTGGCCTAACTGTTGAAGGAGCGCCGTTCCTCAACAATGCCGAAGTGGCTGCGGCGGCACAGGCTCAGTGGTATGCGGTGTACACCTGTGCAAACCACGAGAAGCGTGTGGCAGACCAGTTTGCGGGCCGCGGGGTGGAGCACTTCCTGCCACAGTACGAGTCTGTGCGCCGGTGGAAAGACCGCAAGGTGCGGCTGCACCTGCCGCTTTTCCCCGGCTACCTGTTTGTTCATCTGGCGGCACAAGAGCGGCTTCGCGTGTTGCAAGTTCCTGGCGTGGTGCGGCTGGTAGGGTTCAACGGAAGCCCGACAGCGATGCCGGAAGAGGATCTGCATAGGATTCGGGAGTTTCTGGGACAAGGGTGTCGAGCCGAGCCGCATCCGTATTTGCAAGCCAGGAGAAGAGTCCGTGTAGTGCGAGGACCGCTCGCGGGCATGGTAGGAATCGTCGCGAGGCGGCTGAGGCGCAGCCGGCTGGTGATTTCTTTCAATTTAATCCAGCGGTCTATAGCCGTGGAGATAGACGAAGCGGATCTAGCACCGATGCGTTGATAGTCTCTTTTTGGGGAACTAGAGGTTAAGTCAGGTCTATGTCCAATATCTCAGGGGGCTGCGTCGCTAAGCGATCGCTGGAAAGTAAGCCGATAACGGCAGCGGTTCTTGGGGATCCAGTCCCATTTCCTGTAGGAGGCCAGGCTCCTTCTCTTCGCGCAAACGTGAAGTGGATGTCTGCGGGCACAGCCTTTTACGCAATTTGTCAGTGGGGCATGCTCTCGATTCTGGCCAAGGCAGGCAGCGCCGCGATTGTCGGGCAATTTGCCTTGGGCCTTGCAATCTCAGCGCCTGTGTTCATGTTTACGAACCTGCAGTTACGAGCTGTCCAAACTACTGATGCCCGGTCGGACTTTGATTTTGCCGACTATTTCACGTTGCGAGTGCTAGCTTCGGTTGTAGCGGTTCTTACGATTGGTATCGTGGCGTCGTTTCTAAACTATGGTGTTGTCACTCGCCTAGTAATTTCGTTGCTCGGCGTAGCGAAGGCCATCGAATCCCTCGGCGACGCGGTCGCTGGATTACTTCAGAAGGTGGAGCGAATACACCAGGTGGCTATCAGTCTTATCTTGCGAGGAGCGCTTTCTTTGGCCGCGTTTGGAATTGCATTTCTTTCGCTGCGAAGCCTGATTGCGGCTGTCTGCGCTTTGTTCCTCAGCTGGAGCGCTGTATTCCTCGGATACGATGTTTGGCGGGGCCGCGCCGTTCTCAGGGAAGGCGAGCATTTTTTTCGCTTTCGACCGGAAAACCTCAAACGGCTCGTCGCAATTAGTGTGCCCCTAGGCGTGATCATGACCCTGTTTTCTTTGAACGCGAATATACCGCGATATCTTCTAGCAAAGTACCTTGGGGATTCGAAGCTTGGCATCTTTGCTTCAATCGCTTATATGCTGCAGGGGCTCTACGTGCTGGTCAACGCCATAGGAGAATCAGCTTCGGCCCGGCTAGCACGAATGTTTGCCATGGGGGATGCTGATGGTTTTCGGAAATTAATTGAGAAGCTCTTGGGAATGGGAGGAGCGATTTTTGTCTTGGGACCCGTACTGGCCAGGTTCTTCGGACGCACGTTCCTTACTATTCTCTACCGACCGGAGTATGCGGATAGCGTGTCGGTGCTCGCCGTAATGCTGATGGGTGGCGGTGTAACCGCGATCGGTTATTTCTTGGGCTTTGGGATCAATGCTGCGCGTCGTTTTCGGCTACAGGTTCCGGTCATTGCGTTTTCGACTCTAACGACCACTGCGCTGACTGGCGTCCTGGTGCCACGGCTGGGAATCATGGGTGCCGCGTTGGCTCTTTTCGTTGGGGCATTAGTGCACGCTGCCGGCAACGCGATAGCCCTCAGGTCTGCCTTGCGTCCAGTATGAGTGGACTGCTCATTTCCGCCGGAGTAATAGTGCTGGGGCTCGTTAGCCTCGTATTTTGGCTGAAGAGCCCGTGGATGGCGCTTTTGGGGTGGGTAGCTGCCCTTAGCGTCCAGTACGAAGCGCTTCCTGATTTTCGGCTGGCTCTATCGGATTTGTTCGTGCCTGCCCTGGCTCTGACGCTGTTATTTGGTAAGACAGCAGCCGGAGACAAAAAATTGGAAAAGCGGACTTCGCTTCCGGCATTGATCGCAATCTTTGCATTTGTTTTCATCGTTCTTGGAACTACTGTGACCTACTTTAGGTTAGGTACAATCCCACGTTGGACTTGGCTCAACAAAGACATTGGTTTGCTTGACCTGATGGTTTGTTTCTTCGCGATCACTCGGCTCGTCGACAGCGCTGAGAAACGGAACACAGTCGTTAGCGTATTTGTCGTATCCGGGGCTGCTCTGAACATTCTGGCTTTGGCGGGAGGATTTGCTCGATACTTTCTCGGAATTCCTAATGTCATGATGTATGGCAGCATCAGTATGAGACTTGCCGGTTTAATGGCTAATCCAAGCGCATACGGAGGATTTATCTCGTGTGTTCTGTTAATTCAGCTTTGTCTCTTATTCGGTGAATCGACGCTACTCCGACTTCCGCGATGGGCGCAGGGCGCGAATGCAGCACTCCTGGGTGTGGGATGCTTTATGACGATCTCTAGAGGCTCTCTACTGGGTTTGATAGCGGGTTTACTCGCCCTAGTGGCGTTTTATCGCAAAAAAGCCGCGGTTCAGCTAATGGGTCTTGCCCTTTCCACTGTTCTGATAGTCGTCCTGTTGATTTACTGGCGCGGACTTACGGCAGATGTCAGCGACGATTTCTGGACCGTTGTATTTGGTGAAACCACTATTCAGGACCGAATGGACGCCAACAGGGCTGCACTGGATATGCTATTTGAGAGTCCGACAAACCCGATTATAGGCAGCGGCGTCGGCACATTCTTAGCCCGTTCGGAGCAGAAGCTCGGTTTTGAACTCATAATCCACAACGAATTTCTGTGGTTGTTGGTAGAGACTGGGGTTGTAGGTTTCGTCTTATTCAGTGCAATGATGTTGAGGGCTCTGAGAAACTGCCTCTATGTAGCGAGGGCTCGAAGTGGCGATAGCGCTATCGCGGTGGGCATCCTCTGTGGCATAGTGGGAATCCTTGCTTGGATCCAGGCTGGCGAAGGGTTGTGGCATAGGCACGTGTGGCTCCTGCTGGCGCTATCCGAGGTTTCCTATCGTTTGCATGTGAACGCCAGGCCTGAAAGTGCCATGCTTAGGCCGCGTCACGAACCTCGAATAGCAATTGGCCATGGGGCTGTGGAAGCTGGGTAATTGTAGTACTGTTTCGTTTCGATGCAGATTGTGCTGAGAATAGCGCGGCCATGAATATGCACCCGAAAACCGTGGAGGGATTTGGTTTTGAATGGACTCGTTTCGACCAAAGTGCGTTGCCCGAAGAGGACCTATGCCACATTTTCGATGGATACTTCCGCATTTTCCCATGGGATAAGCTCTCTCCAGATGCCGTTGGTTTTGACTTAGGCTGTGGCAGCGGACGGTGGGCCAAGCGGGTTGCGCCGCGAGTTGGAATTTTGCATTGTATTGACGCCAGCGCCGAAGCGCTGTCTTCCGCGCGGCGCAACTTGTCGCAACAAACCAACTGCATCTTCCACAACGCATCCGTCGATGAGATGCCCATCGAAGATGGCTCAATGGATTTCGGATATTCCCTAGGAGTTCTTCATCACGTTCCCGACACATTGGCTGCCATTCGGGCGTGCGTGGCTAAACTGAAGGCGGGCGCGCCTTTCCTTATTTATCTTTACTATGCTTTAGATAATAGGCCATTCTGGTTTCGAGGTATCTGGCGCATTACTGATGCCGTCCGCATGGTAGTCTCGCGGCTACCGTACGGCACGAAAAGTGTGATTTCGGAAGCCATTGCTGTGTGTATCTACTTCCCTCTTGCGAGGGTGAGCCGCGTGGTGGAAGGTTTGGGCATACCCGTAGCGTCATTTCCTTTGTCGGCTTACCGGAATCGAAGCTTTTATACGATGAGAACTGATGCATTCGACCGGTTTGCCACCCAGATGGAAAAACGGTTCACCGCCAAACAGATACAAACCATGATGACTGCGGCAGGTCTGGAACGAATCAGTTTTAATGATCGCGAAAGTTACTGGTGCGCGCTTGGATACAGGCGAACGTAGGTTCGAGAGGCGATGTCTCCCGGGAGGGTGAATAATCAGTGTGTGGGATAGTGGGCTTTCTGGATTTTGAGGGTGGGAAGGCTAGGGAAGCTTTACGCCAAACCGCCGAGCAAATGGCGGAGCGTCTGCGGCACCGAGGCCCCGATGACAAGGGAGTCTGGGTAGATCCGGTAGCGGGGATCGCATTGGCCCACCGCCGGCTTTCCATTCTGGACCTTTCGTCAGCTGGCCGCCAGCCAATGACCTCCCCGAGCGGCCGATACATGATTACGTACAATGGCGAGATCTATAACTTCCTTGAACTTCGACAGCAGCTCGAGCGTGAGGCCCCCTCTTTGGTTTTTTCCAGCCAATCCGACACCGAGGTAATGCTGGCCTGTGTGGATCGTTGGGGTATTGATACTTCTCTTCGCCAATGGAATGGAATGTTTGCGTTCGCTCTTTGGGATCAAGAGGACCGACGCCTATATCTGGCAAGGGACCGCTTCGGGGAAAAACCTCTTTACTACGGGTGGCTCCGTAATAGTTTCGTCTTCGGCTCGGAACTCAAAGCGTTGCGAAGCCATCCGGAATTCCGCGAAGAAATTAATCGCAATGCCCTCACACTCTTTCTCCGTTATGGCTACATCCCCGCGCCTTTTACAATTTACGAAAATATCCGGAAGTTGCCGGCAGCGAGCCTGCTTTGCATAGATGCAAAAACCACGCAAGATGCGACGCCTCGATCCTACTGGTCGCTTGATGAAGTTGTTTCGCAGGGCAAGGCTCAGCCATTCCTCGGAGATGCCCGGGATGCGGTTGAAAAGCTCGATCTGCTTCTACGGGACGCTATAAAGATTCGCATGATTGCAGATGTGCCTTTGGGAGTGTTTCTTTCTGGCGGGTTGGATTCCTCCACGGTTGCGGCTCTCATGCAAGTCCAGAGTAGTCGGCCAGTGCGGTCGTTTTCAATCGGCAACTCAGAATCCGAATACAACGAGGCGAAGTATGCCTCGCGCGTGGCCCAGCATCTCGGAACCGAGCATACAGAGCTCTATGTGACACCTCGTCAGGCGCGAGAGATTATTCCCCGGCTGCCGGCCATCTATGATGAGCCGTTTGCAGACTCATCTCAGATTCCCACTTGCTTACTCGCAAAGATGACCCGTCAGCACGTCACGGTCGGCCTCTCCGGAGATGCTGGAGATGAAGTGTTCGGAGGCTACAACCGCTATACTTGGAGCCGCCGATTGGAAAGAACTCTGCGCTGGGTCCCATATCGAGTCCGGAGCATTGTCGCTAATGGGATCAGGAGAGTACGACCTGCCCGCTGGAATGCCCTGTTTCGCAGTTGCGAACATCTACTTCCCAGAACACTAAGGCACTGCATGCCGGGATACAAACTCCACAAGTTAGCGGGCATATTGACTGCGATGAATCTGGAAAGTGCCTACCTGGGTCTAGCATCACATTGGCTGGAGCCCGCTGCAATTGTGCCTGGTGCAAGGGAGCCGCAAACGCTTCTGACAAGCTCAGAAACCTGGGCAAGGCTAGCCAGTTTTCCCGAACAAATGATGTTCTTGGATACGCTGACCTATCTTCCTGACGACATCCTAGTGAAAGTGGATCGAGCCAGTATGGCCGTGGGCCTGGAAGCGCGGGTCCCCTTCCTAGATCATCGGGTAGTGTCTTTTGCCTGGAGTCTGGGCCTGAGCCAGAAAGTTTCCGAGTCACAAGGAAAGTGTGTACTTCGGCGGCTCCTTTCCCGGTACGTACCGACTCAATTAACGGAACGTCCTAAGTCCGGGTTCGGTGTCCCTCTCGATTCGTGGCTAAAAGGGCCACTGCGAGATTGGGCGGAATCACTTTTGAACGAGAAACGCCTGCGGGACCGCGGATATTTTGACGTCGAGCCTATTCGCGCAATGTGGAGTGAATTTCTCAACGGTGAATCGGCATCGCAGTTCCATGTGTGGGACATACTGATGTTCGAAGCTTGGTGCGATGACCAAAGACAAACTCCCGCACCGGAGGCTCTTGCCTGCGCCAGGAGCTAGGCGAGTTGGTTATTCCTCAAAGCGAGTTGTTCAGGTAGCAGCAGAACGAATGGAAACGCAACCACGCGGTCTGCGGGTGCTTCATGTTGTGACTGCCTCGATGAGCGTCTCGCTCATGCGTGGACAACTGAAGTTTTTGCGCGAAGCTGGGTTTGAAGTCGCGGTTGCTGCAGCACCCGGTGAAGAATTTACGGCTAAGGCAAGGGCTGAAGGTGCGCAACCCATCTTGGTGCCGTTAACTCGTGAGATGGCACCGCTGCGGGATCTTGTGGCGCTGTTCCGGGTTTACTCAATCTTGCGCCGAATGCGGCCAGTCATTATCAATTTTGGGACCCCGAAGGCCGGCCTCATTGCAGGGCTTGCAGCACGTTTGAGTGGCGTGCCGTGCCGTGTTTATACGCTGCGGGGATTGCGATGCGAGACGGCGAGAGGGCTAAAGCGGCAGCTGTTACTCTTTACCGAGCGACTGGCCTGCGCCTGCGCACATCGCGTAGTCTGCGTGAGCGAAAGCTTGCGTCAGAAGGCCGTGTCGCTCAGGATTGCGAAGGCGAAGCGAACTGTCGTGTTCGCGTATGGAAGCAGCAACGGAGTCGACGCCGGCTTATTCAGGCCGACTGTGGAGCGGCTTCGGATGGCGATGATTTTGCGTGAGGAGAAAGGCATACCAAAGGATGCGCCAATCATCGGGTTTGTCGGACGACTCGTTGCGGACAAAGGGATTGGAGACTTATTCGAGGCCTACTTGACGCTGCGGGGGCGTTTTGGGGATTTGAGGCTTTTACTGGTGGGAGAGTTTGAAGAAGGCGATCCAGTGCCGACAGCGATTCGCGAACGAATTGAGCGCGATCCGAATGTGACGATAACTGGGTTTGTAAAGGACACCGCGCCCTACTACCAGGTAATGGATGTTCTCGCGTTGCCTACGCAGCGTGAAGGTTTCCCGAGTGTGATTCTGGAGGCGCACGCCGCAGGGAAGGCGGTGGTAGCTTATCGGGCGACGGGCACTGTGGATGCCATCGTCGATGGGGTGAACGGCATCTTAGTGCCGCAGGGAGACGCTATGGAACTCGCGGAAGCTCTTTCAACACTTATCAGCGACCGCGGATTGGTCCGAACAATGGGACGAAATGGACAGGAGCGCGTTGAACGCGAGTTTCAGCCGATGCGAATTTGGTCGGCGCTCGCGAATACATACGTTCGAATGTTGGAGGAGAAGGGAATCTCGTGCGCCGGTATTCGGTTAGAAAAGGCTTGGCCTTGCGAAGCTGAGAACGTACAAGAGGCGCTAAGGTGAGGGATCGTGCCAAGAGAATGGTGGATTTATGCGTTGCCGGGCCCGCGTTTGTCCTCTTGCTTCCGTTCATGATCATTGTAGGAGCAGTTGTTTACTGCACGATGGGAGGCCCGCTGCTATTCCGGCCGATGCGACCGGGTTATAAGGCCAAACCGTTCAGGTTGTTTAAATTTCGGACGATGACAACGGCTTGCGATTCGCGAGGGGAGCTCTTGCCAGATCGGGACAGATTGACCCGTTTGGGAAAGTTCCTCCGCCGGTACAGTCTTGATGAGCTTCCGCAGCTTTGGAACGTGTTGAGGGGAGACATGAGTCTTGTGGGCCCTCGCCCGCTGCCGATGCAATATTTGTCGCGGTACTCACCCGAACAAGCACGACGCCACGAAGTGAATCCCGGGCTAACAGGTTGGGCGCAGGTGAATGGTCGAAATGCTCTTGACTGGGAAGAAAGATTTCAACTTGATATCTGGTACGTAGATCACAGGAGCTTCAGCCTCGATGCTCAGATACTTTTAAAAACGTTACTCAAAGTTCTTCGGGGAGAAGACGTTTCTTGCCGTGGTCATGCAACCATGCCCGAGTTTCTAGGCAACAACCCCCCGGGGTTATGAGCCACAGAAGACTATTCGTTTACGGGGCTAGCGGGCACGGGAAAGTCGTAGGGGATATCTTGCTAGCTCTTGAGAATTCGGAGTTTGCTGGTTTCGTAGACGACAAGGTTGAATTGCAAGGATCGAACCTTCTTGGCCGGCCTGTATTCGGGGATGGACACTGGTTGGAACAAGAATGTACAAGGGCCCGAATTGGTGTTGCTTTAGGTGTGGCCGATAGCTTCGTCAGGAAGCGCCTCTTCGAGCAGTGTCTGAGATGGGGCGCAGAATTAGTGACTCTGATACACCCCAAGGCTTCCGTTTCTAATTCAGCAAATTTGGAGGCAGGAGTGGTAGTAATGGCGCACGCGACAATCAATGCCTGCGCGCGAGTTGGTCTGGGCGCCATAGTGAATACGGGCGCGATTGTCGAACACGACGTCGATGTCGGGGATTTTGCGCACGTCGCCCCAAACGCTGCGATGGGCGGCGCATCCCGTTTAGGAAATTTCTCACACCTCGGCATGGGTGCTGTCGTTATTCAGTGCGTTAGCGTCGGAAGTAAAACGATTATCGGTGCTGGTTCTGTGGTTGTGCGTGACATGCAAGATGGGGTGGTCGCTTATGGAGTTCCTGCCCGAGCTGCGCGAAGCATCGAATCTCAATAGCATTGATGGAGCAAGAGGGGTCGCAATGAGCACCAAGACTGTTCGAGAAAGACTTGTCCTAGAAGGCGGCTCGGCGATTTCTACTTCTCCATTTGCCCCGTGGCCACACTTCGAGCCCGACGAGATCGACGCCGTGTGCAACGTTCTTCGGTCTGGCAAGATCAATTATTGGACTGGTGATGAGGGCCGACAATTCGAAAAGGAATTCGCCACGCAGGCCGGGTGCAAGTATGGCGTCGCTGTGGCCAATGGAACCGTTGCACTGGAGCTAGCCCTCTTCGCTCTTGGGATAGGCGCGGGGGATGAGGTTATCGTGCCGAGTCGAACATTCATAGCGTCGGCGAGTTGTGCGGTTATGCGTGGCGCAAGGCCCGTCTTGGCTGACGTGGACCGAGATAGTCAGAACCTTACAGCGGAAACGATCCGTCCTTTGATCACTCCTCGAACTAGAGCGATAATTGCGGTCCATTTGGCCGGGTGGCCCTGTGATATGGAATCTATCCTGATGGTGGCTCGTGATCATGATTTGAAGGTAATCGAAGATTGCGCGCAGGCCCATGGCGCTACTTATCGTGGGCGGCCGGTGGGTTCTCTGGGCGATGTAGCTGCTTTTTCCTTTTGCCAGGACAAAATCATGACCACTGGCGGGGAAGGAGGCATGGTCACCACGAATGACAGCACGATTTGGGAGCGGGCCTGGAGCTTCAAGGACCATGGCAAAAGCCACGACGCTGTATACAATCGCAATCATCCCCTTGGTTTTCGCTGGCTTCACGAATCCTTTGGAACAAATTGGCGCCTTACAGAGATGCAGTCAGCTCTAGGACGCTTATTGTTGAAGAAGCTGCCAGCATTTGTGGAAACGCGACGAAAGAATGCGGCAGCCCTCACACAGAGCTTTTCTGAGATTCCAGGACTGCGAGTAACTATTCCCCCGCCGGAAATCGGCCACTCCTATTACAAGTATTATGCATTCGTCCGGCCCGAAAGGTTGCGGGTTGACTGGACAAGGGATCGAATCATGGCCGCAATTCTGGCGGAAGGGATCCCCTGTTTTAGTGGTTGCTGCAGCGAAATATACCTCGAGAAGGCCTTTTCCCCCAACATGCGGCCTTCCGAGAGACTAAAGGTTGCGCGGGAGCTCGGAGAAACCAGCCTAATGTTTCTTGTGCATCCGACTCTGTCTCGAAAGGAAATACAGGATACCTACCTAGCGGTCGAAGCGGTGTTCACGATTGCTAGTCGCGATTAGGAGCTAATCCGTTACCACGACGATGCGAGACTGATCGTAGCTGATAGACGGCGAGAGCAATTCAGCGACAAATGGGCCTACAACCATAAAGACAAGGGTTTCTGTTGAACAGATCGTCAAGGAGAAGCGAATGGCGTACGACTTTTACTCAAGAACGAACCAGCGAATTCTCGACGGAGCAATAGTTGCAATATCATTCTACGCGTCGTACTTGATTCGCTACGACGGGGCAATACTGCCGTACTACCAGTATCAGTTCTGGGCGCTGCTGATGCCCCTGATCGCAGGCCGACTAATAGTCAACTTTTTGTTCGGCTTAGACGCGATTCAGTGGAGATATATCGGTTTCCGCGATGCCTGGCTTATGGGGCGGGCTTATGTAGCGTTCTCGTCGATACTCCTTGTTGCACGATTCGTGCTCCCGAATCAGATGGAAATCCTCCGAATTCCTGCAAGTGTCATAGTCATTGAACTCTTGCTTTCTCTGATCGGGGCGATGGCGATCCGTCTCTCGCGCCGGCACCTGTATGAGGTCAAGTCCAGGGATGCTAATGAAGGGAAAATTCCATCGCAACGCCGAGTGCTCTTGATTGGAGCAGGCGTGATGGGAGCAAATGCCGCGAAGGGACTAGCGTCCGATTCTTCGCTCGAGGTAATTGGTTTCCTAGACGATGATCCGCATAAGTTTGGATGCGTCATCGCTGGGGCCAAGGTTCTCGGGTCTACCTCCGAACTGACGGAAGTCATACGGACAAAAAAAGTGGACGTGGTCTTGGTATGTATAGCCCCGACGGCCAGGGGGTCATTTAACCGTCTAGTCGCGTTGCTCGATGCTTTGCCGGTGACAAGCAAGTTTATCCCAACGATCACCGAGATTATCGATTCTAAAGACGGTCTCCATTTGGCTCTTGGGCATACTTCTCAAGGAAACGGCCGCCCAGTCATCCCCCCACATGCGCCACTTGCCCAACAGCGCGCCGAGATCAGAAATAGGAGCATCCTTATCACGGGTGGGGCTGGTTTCATAGGTTCGAGTTTGGCTGAGCGCCTTGCAAAGGACAACCAAGTTGTACTTTTGGATCGACTCTTCCGCGACCAGCCTGTCGCCTTTACGTCCCTCCATAGCGAGCCGAACGTCCGCATGGTTGAAGCTGACATTCTCGAGGGAGGAGAAATCGGAGATTTGGCGCGCGAAGCGGATATAGTGATTCACGCCGCTGCTATCGTCGGCGTGGGACGCGTTTGTAGCTATCCTCGGGAAACTCTGGAAACTAATTTCACAGGTACTTCGCGCGTATTAAAGGCCCTGGAGAAGAGCTCTCGTCTGGAACGGTTTGTCTATTTTTCGACAAGCGAGGTTTTCGGAGTGAATTCTTTTCGAGTACATGAGGACACTCCGACAGCGGTGGGACCGGCCGCCGAGGCCCGTTGGAGCTACGCCATCGCTAAACTGGCCGGAGAACATCTTGTAAAAGCTTATCACCGCCAAGGTGGAATGCCAGTCGTAACAGTGCGACCCTTTAATGTTTTTGGTCCACGTCGTCTCGGGGCACATGCAATTCTGGGCTTCGTCCTGAATTCCTTGATGGGGAGTCCGCTAAACGTTCATGGCGATGGTTCACAGATTCGTTCCTGGTGCTACATCGACGATTTTTGCGATGCGATTATCGAGATGATTGCACGGCCGGGTGCAATTGGTGAAGACTTCAATATCGGAAACCCACAGAACACCCTCACGATTCTTCAGCTTGCCCAGGAAGTTATTCGCGTGACTGGCACATCTGTTCCCATAGAGCTAACTGAGTCGCCTTTCCCCGATATTGAGATTCGTGTTCCCTCTCTCGATAAAGCAATTCAGATTCTTGGCTACAAACCAAAGTACGACCTCAGGAGGGGCTTGGAATTAACCGCTGCCTGGTACAGGAAACACCTGGACTTCTTCGAGGCGAAGCTGTCCCGCGCAGCTGTTGCGTCTCACGGTCGGTAGAACTTACGTCGTCCGCCTTCCGCGGTTCCAACCGCAACAATATATTTATATTTGTTTTGTGCTTTCATATCTCCTTACCTGACCTGAGCTTGTCTCACTCATGCGCACGAAGGGTTTAATCGCTACATTTTGATCCTTTCAACCCTTTCATCTTAGGGTCTTAGACCGTTATAGGGCCCCAAAAGAGAATTTTGTTCACATAGTGCGCACTTTTTAGGCGGCTTTCAGCCCCACGGCGTCGACGAGATCGTCAGATCATCGAGAGCCTCAATGACGGCCTCGGGGGTCACTTCAAAACCGGCCAACGGAAGATGCCCGGAATTTTAGATGTTGTACCCGGTCATCGGCTCTTCAATCAAGTTTAATCTGATCTTTCTCCCAAAGATTTTCATCTTCCAGGCACTCCCAACCGCCCGTCGGTTCGGTCGACGGTGGTGTATCGGCGGTCGAGGGCGGTGATTTTTTCTCTGGGAATATGCTTGTCGGCAATAAAGGGCTCAGGATGCCGGCAGTCAAGGGAGCATAGATTTTTTCGTAGAGCTTCAGGAATACCAGGCAGATTTGATAGCCGTGGGGGAGAAGCCGGTAGCGACGGGAATGAGGAATCTTTTCCATTAAGCCCTTGGCGCGCAGCTTCCAGAGATCGTAACGGAGGGATCCAAGTTTGTACTCTTCGGGTGTCACCTGGAGTGCCTGCAGGGTCTGTGGATATAAGTCACGGGTGGTGAAGGTGCCTTCGGCGGCGAGGTAGCAGAAGCGCACCAGGGAGTGCATGAGGGCTAACTGTCGGGGTTGATCGAGCTTCAGACCAGGGATGCGTCTGCCGTTGGGAAGAACCGTGGGCTGGGTGAGTTGGCGAAGTTCCTCGCGGTCCACAAAGGTTTCCAAGATAATCTTGTCGTCCAGATAGCGGTCGATGATGCCATCGAGCCTCTTTTGCAATGGGGGAAGATTCTCCGCCGCCTTGCCGATGCCGTAATCGGTAGAGATGTTGTTGGTTGCCGTTTCAGTGCGCAACGCCTTTTTCACCGCGAAATGATATCAAAACCGCGATTGTTGCCGTTTATTTTCAACACCGGCATCGTCTGCGTAGACAAACTTGAGGCACTTGCGGTGAAGAGCCTCGTGGCAACCGGCGGATGGCGTGATCAAGTTTTCCGGGCTGTCAGGTCCAAGCTTGCTTTGCGACCGAATATAATATCCCACCCCAACTTTTTCTGCAAAGCCTTCAGAACTTAACTTCTCCGTAGCCTACGCCACTCGCAAGAATACTGACCTGTTGATTCGGCCCTAGTTCGATCTGGAGCTGACGGGAGGCTTGAGCACAGATCACGGGCGCTAGCTATAGCAGATAGCTTAGCTAAAGGCTGGTGAAGAACCCTGAGCTAACTCGTTGACAGGTGCGAACAATCGAGCTGCGGACCTGGCGAATCTGAAGATACGCACTCCGCTGCTTCCGCGAAAATCCTAAAGAAAGATTGGAAATTTCCTGATTTTTGGGTCTTTTGGGTCTTTCTTGCTTGACGATCTAAGTCTTACTCGATATAGTCGAGTAGGATTGCTTCCACCCATCATCAATCCTGGTTGTTCTATCTGCCCTTGGCCAAACAGGCCGCCTTGCTCAAGGATGATTTACTCCAACCCGTGGACCAACTCCTGGACGACCCGCTCCTGGTCGATCTGGTCCGCGATTGCCTGGCCGGTCGCCACCCGGCTTCGAGGCGCACCGGGTCGGCAGGGCATCGCCCCCGGGCCCCCTGTAATCATGATGCGAATCATCGCGATCGCCACTGCTGAATACCCAACTCCTTCCGCACGCCCGGCCTACTCCCTTCTCTCGAATTCCCGACTCATTCAGTCATTCGAACCTTTGCCTTTGAGCTCCCAGACTGGCGAACGCAGCTGCAACGAGCTTTCTCCACGGGGTATGGGCTCAATCGATTAGCGTCTCCTGAGAATCTTCTCACAGCGAACCTTAACTGACTAATTCCGGGAACAGACCTTACTGAAGTATTTCATTGTCCAATCGGCTTCTCGAGCGGGACATCGCCGTTCGTCCCTGACTGCTGGACGAACGGAGCGCTCGGGTTGCTGCTCGGAATCACGTACCAATAGCCATTCGAGGGCCGCCAGACAGCGAAATCCGTCTTCCCGCTGCCATCGTAGTCTCCCGGCACGGGAATGTCTCCGGATATCCCCCACAGTTGGACGAACGGAGCGCTCGGGTTGCTGCTCGGAATCACGTACCAATAGCCATTCGAGGGCCGCCAGACAGCGAAATCCGTCTTCCCGTCGCCATCGTAGTCTCCCGGCACGGGAATGTCTCCGGATATCCCCCACAGTTGGACGAACGGAGCGCTCGGGTTACTGCTGGGAATCACGTACCAATAGCCATTCGAGGGCCGCCAGACAGCGAAATCCGTCTTCCCGTCGCCATCGTAGTCTCCCGGCACGGGAATGTCTCCGGGTATCCCCCACAGTTGGTCGAACGGAGCACCCGGGTTGCTGCTGGGAACGACGTGCCATTCGCCAGTTGAGGGCCGAAAAACGCTCATGTCCGCCTTCTTATCTCCATCAAAGTCGACACTTGTGCCCGCCGAGGTCGCCTGAAGTGCTCGGATCAAGTCCAACCGGCCATGGCCCATATCGGGGCCGATGGGCACCGCATGAGCCAAAGCGGCGGCGGCCCTTGCCTCGTTGATGTTGGATTGCCGACTCCGCAACAAAGCAGCGGCCCCAGAAACGAAGGGCGCGCTGAAGGAGGTTCCCCATCCGGCGGCGTAGGTGCCAAAAGGATAGGTGGAAATGATGGCTTCGCCAGGAGCTGCCACCCAGACGGTCGCATCACCATGATTGGAAAAAGACGAGCGGGTATCGGTGTTACTCGTGGAGGCCACGCCCATCACGTCATTCTGATAGGCGGCGGGATAAACGGGCTCTTCCATTCCATCATTCCCTGCGGAGGCGGCACAGATCACGCCATTCTGGTTGGCGTAGTCCATGGCTTTGGAAAACTCCAGCGAGTTCGAGGTCATATCGAAGCTCATGTTGATGACGTTAGCGCCGTTCTGCACACCGTAATAGACAGCGTGCAAAATGTTGGACAAGTCTCCGGTCCCGTCCGAACTAAAGGCCTTGAGCGGCAGCAGTTGCGCCTGAGGAGCGACCAAGTGGATGATGCCCATTACCATCGTGCCATGACCAAAGGCGGCGTATGGTGAGGTGTCCAGCACCGCGGCAGTGGACTGGTCGAGCACGGCCGCGGTCGATTGATTCACTTGAGCGATGTTGGAGGTGCTGCCAGAGGGCGGGATCCCGGTGAAGTCGGTCATCACCGAGCCGCCCGGTTGGTTTCGTGTAAAGTCGTAGCCAGGCAGCAAAACGGGTTGCAAGGCTGGATGATTGGGATCCACGCCAGTATCAATATCGGCGACGATTCCCCTTCCCGTAACTTGAAAAGATTGCGCTTGGGATACCCGTACAATCTGCGCGGCAGGTTGGTTTACGTAGCCGTACCACACGGTGGAACCGTAGTAGTTTACGAGCGTGGTATCGGATAGGCCCGGAGGCGGTGTGGTGACGTGATTTAAGCTATTCAGACTGAGCAACTGGTCTGCTTCCGCATCCACAATGCCGGGGGTGACACTCAGCAGATTCAGGAAAGTGCCCACATCGAGGGGAGTCGTAACAAGGAAAAGCTGATTGAGCGTGCCGTCGAGGCCCTCGACTACCGTACAGTTTTGCAAGAGTGGGAGGGCGCTACAAAACGCCTGTAGCCCCTGGAGTCCTAGAGTCGTCCGAACAATAACGCGGTTGTCGGCCGTTGCCGGACTGGCGTAGAAACTGCAGATCAACAAGGGGACCCAAAGCCACCTGAGTTTCATGTTAAGCTTTCCTTTTTTCTTTGCAGGGTGCTCCCATCATCGCGGAGGCGTCAGCGCTGTTCATTTCATTTATCAATGGATCTTCGGCTCTTTCCATCCGCTCCAAGGGAGGCGAAAGGATCAGGACCCAATCGTTTGTGCTTATTTCCACTTCGAGAGACACGCTGGGTTCATTCTGAAATTCAAAAGCAAACTCACCTACATCGTTGGTTATACTTACACCTAGGGGGCCTTTCCGGCTCTTGAGCACGACCGGAATACCGTTCATGGGGATTTGCGGCTCGTTGGTCCTCATGAGTTGTCCCAATAGGGTTGTGCGAGTGGAATCGGGTGGGCGTTCAAATGCAATGTCTACCGTCAGGGACTCGGCTTCGTAGACAAGCTGGCGAGTATCGAGCCGTGAGTACCGTATGCCTGGAGGCAGAGGCTGCAGGAAGGTGTCCAAAACCAGGCGAGCTACCCTGGTGAACCGGCGCATGTCCAGTTGCGGATAGACCATCGACTCCAAACGGGGCCACAGGTCCATCGCCAGACGATCGCGTTGAGCCCATGGAATGGAGTATTCGGAAATCAGTTCACTTATGGCAGGAGTCGGCACGCCGTGCGTCAGAGCAATGACTCGGCCCGGAAACTGTACGAGGAGCTCTCTCACGCTCTCGTGCATCCGGTCAGGATCAGAAGCCGCGCCCGGCAATTCAAGCAATGCGGCTGAGATTCGTTCCCGACTGAGTATCGCCAAGGCTTCCTCGATGCTGGACGCAAGAACCCACCGACACCCCATCGTCCCAACGAGTACACGAATGTTTTGGCATTCGGTTGCGCGATCACAAATGATTAACACGCTGGGCTTCATACAGACAGGAACTCCTGCTGTCCGCATATAGCAACAGGGGCTGGTTCCTGTGATCAGTTTTTAAGCTAGAGCTCCATCTGCGTGAACGTTAAGAGTGGTCGATACGTCCAACAATTGGCAAAATACCCCATTCCGGATTAAGGTAAAGACTGCAGCCGTTCACTGCGGAAGGGCATTGCTCCCCCACCACCGCAGCGTCTCCGCCAACGAACTTCGATGGTTACACGCACGTCGTTGTTTCTGCGCTGCAAAGCATTACGCACGGCAATTCGACAGTGCCGTTTTCTTTGTTCAATCCCTTTATGCGAAAAAATACATTTGCAAGCGGGCCTCTGTCGTTCCGAATGCGTATTCCGATGAAGGTGATCAGGATTCCGAACTGATCGTGATCAGCGTTCCGGGATTGATGTGATCAGTCCTCGGAGCGAAGCGACGCTGGCGGTTGCATTTTGCAGAAAGTGATCACGATCGTCAAGGTTGTTGTTGTTGAAGCTGTGCGAAAAGTGGAAATCCCGCGCCGTTTGCGGGATTTCCAAGCGGAGTGGGAACCCCGCTTTTTGGGGTTTCCACGGAGCGGCTTTTCCACAGCTTTGGCGCCGGACGATCTTTTTGCAAAAAACCTCGCGTCAGGATCGTCTAGAAACGACGATCGCCGGCTCGGTCGGCCCACAGCATGTACTGTTTGTCATCCTCCCGCCTCTTTATACCTTTTTGTCGTTTCGTTGCTTGCGCATCGATTCGCCGCGCAGCTCGATGCGATGGGCGTTGTGCACCAAGCGATCCAGGATGGCGTCCGCCAGCGTGGGATCCCCGATCTGTTCGTGCCAGCGGGACACTGGCAGTTGCGAGGTCAGGATCATCGAGCGGGCCTGGTAACGATCTTCCGCGATCTCCCAGAAATCTCGCCTTTCCGATTCTGTCATCGGGGCCATCGCCCAGTCGTCCACCGCGAGCACATCGATGCGATTCAGCCGCCTCAGGAGTTGCCGTAGGCTGCCATCGGCCCGCGCCAGGTTCAGATCCCGGAACAGCGCGGTCGTCCGGGTGTAGTAGACCGAGTAGCCGTCCCGACAGGCTTTCTGCGCCAGGGCCGAAGCGACATAGCTTTTGCCCACGCCGGTGGGGCCGAGAACGAAGATGTGTTCGTGGTTCTTCACCCAAGCAGAGTCTTGGGCGAGTGCACGGATCACACTGCGATTCAGCCCACGTTCGGCGTGGTAGTCGATGTTCTCCACGCAAGCAGAGCCCTTCAGGCGAGAGAACTTGAGCCGCCGGGCCAACACTTGGTTCTGCCGCCAGGTCCACTGCCGGTCGACCAGCAACGCCAAGCGATCCAGAAAGCTCAGTTCCCGCGAGGCGGCGTCTTGTTCTTGTTGTCCGAGTCCTTCGATCATCCCTTGCAGCCTGAGAGATTGCAGTTTTTCCATCATCGGTTGCTGTAGCATGTCGCTCCCCTCCTTACTCGAAGTACTCGCCGCCACGAATGTTGTCGTGTGGCGGCGGTGGCGGCAAAGAAGGGAGTTGCGTGAGCGGTTGCTGGTCGAGCGAGTTTTTCAGGATCGATTTCACGCTCTGGTAGCGGCAGGCATTGCTTTCCAAGGCCCGTATGGCAGCTGCTTCCATGCGGGTTGCCGAGTAGCGTTCGGCGAGCCGGATGATGCCCAGGCACGAGCGATAGCCCATCTCCGGATGTGGCTTCTCTGACAGAATGCGCTCGACGAGTCGAGCGGTGTTCGGTCCGATCTGCTCCGCCCAGCGCACCATGCGCGTGGGAGTCCACTCCAGATGTGCCTGATGGCTCTTTGGTCGGTGCTCATTCTGCGTGATCGCCTGATCTTTCCCGCGGCCACGGGGATGCGATGCCACGCGCTTCCCCTTGTGGAAGATCTCTACCGTGGTCGGTGTCGATCGAACTTCCACCGGTTCCTCAGTAAGGCGGTACGGCACGCTGTAGAAGTTGTGGTCGAAGGCGATGTGATAATCGATGTTCACCCGTGCGTGCGACCACTGACTCATGTCGAACGGCTCAGCCGGGAGGGGCCGCATGGCGGCACGCTCGACGTTTTCGAATACACTCGCGCGCGATCCGTCACGTTTTTTGAAGCGTCGATGATTCAGCTTTTCCAGCAGTTCCCGGATCGCGTGGTTCAAATCCTCGAGCCGGAAGAAGGTGCGATGACGCAGAGCGGCGATGATCCAACGTTCGGCTACGAGCACCCCTGACTCTACTTTGGCCTTATCGTGTATCAGCAACTACAGGTTGTGGCGGTAACTTCTCCGGTCGATTTCGCATCAGCCATCCGTTTCATCCTTTGCTGGGGAACGAATATGAGCTGGTCGGCCGACATCTCAGTTGGGGAGAG